>JACKZZ010023723.1_pt1 | contig 58777 bp, 51 predicted proteins | sample 8027871 | NCBI WGS metagenome assembly JACKZZ01 (sample SAMN15724774, study PRJNA655200) | protist metagenome | isolation source: fluorescence activated cell sorting (FACS) single amplified genomes of... | place: USA: West Boothbay Harbor, Gulf of Maine | collected 2000-07-19
TAACAATGGACAAATTTTCAATCAAGATGTTGCAAGCTTGCCTAGCATTAGAGCTCAAGGCATTCCCTTGACCAAAAACTTTAGTTTGGAATCCGGTGGAATATTCCAATATAAATTCTTGCTCGACAAAACACGAAACTTACTTTTAACTCAGTCTTCAGGCTTTGGCTTTATTGCGCCAGGTGAGGCCATTACTACGAAGCTTAGATTAGGCAAGAAAATTGTAAGTGTTACCGAAAACTCAGAATTATTAACCCCATGTTATGTCAAAGATGAACAATATTTAGCAGTGATCTCAAATGTAGGACGATTATTGATATTTGAGATAGCAGACCTACCTGTACTGAAGAAAGGTAAGGGTAATCAGCTAATAAAGCTGCTGCCAAACGAGAAATTAGCATTTTGCCATATGTTTTTAGCAGAGGTAGACCTGAAAATTAAATCAGGCCGTAGAAAATTAATACTTACTCCAAAAGAATGGGAATGCTTCATTGGCAAGCGAGCCCAAAGAGGTAGGTTCCTCCCAAATGCCTTCCGGAATATATCAGACATTAGCAGCTAACAAGGAGTTGAAATGCAAAAGCTTTCAAGTGCAATAATGATAATTGCTGGAACGTCAATTGGTATAGGCATGATAACCCTGCCAGCAGTTTTATCTGCAGCAGGCCTGTTTTATGGCAGCATCTGCACAATAACAGTTTGGGCGATCATGTGGGGTGCTGCCCTAGCATTTGCTGAGCTATCATGGCATATGCCTATTGGCACTAACATGCTTAATATGTCAGGTCGCACTCTGGGTAAAATAGGCAAGATTATCATGTGCACTACATATTTATTGTTATTATATGCTCTAAGCTCAGCTTATTTATCAAGTTTGAATGCAATATCAGAATATTTTATGCCTGCCGCAAAGCCCTGGGCTCTATATTTTTGGGTCGCAGTCATGGCTGTATTGCTATACCTTAAGTTCTCAGCTTTTGACCTCGCAAATAAAATAATGATGTTATTAATGATTGTCAGTTTTCTTGGGCTAATATTTGGCCTAAGCCTAAGTCCACAGCACTCACAAAACATAGTGATATTCGGTGATTTAAGCAAAGGTATACATGTTTTGCCACTGCTTATTACCGCCTTTGGTTATCAAATAGTCGTGCCAAGCGTTCATAAAACTATCGGGACAAATTCAGAAAAACCAATGAAAAAGGCCATTCTGATAGGAAGTTTAATTCCCCTAATTATTTATCTAATATGGTTTTCGATTATGATGCAGCAATTAGAACCAAGTGCATTTTCAGCAATGATTAACTCCGGCCAACCCGTTGCCTTATTGCCAGAGTATCTGGCCAAGATCTTAGCTGTTTTTTGGGTAAAGCCAATCAGTATGGTGCTAGTATGTTCTGCTATAGGGACTTCTTGGCTTGGTGTTTCATTAAGTATTCTGGATTTCTTCAAAGACTCAATACTTAAGTCATACTCACTTTGGTGTGCTTTAGTGCCACCCCTATTGTTTGTGATTTTTTGGCCTAATGGCTTTTTAATGGCATTACAGTATGCTGGCTACTTAGTTGCTATTCTATTGATAATACTGCCAGCAGTTATGCTTTATAGCTATCGCCGGCAAAACCCAAACAAAAAGCAATTTATTAATGCAAAGCTGCTATTGTTAGTAGCGCTGTCCGGGGTGATGATTTTGTTCTTATGAGGGGTTCTCTAATGACAAGGTCTCTGCGTTTGCATTATAAGCAAATATCTCTGCAAAACGCCCCCAATCAATAATAGTAGTTAAGACTTCTTCAGCAGCTCCTGTGCTTAGCTTCCTTTCCAGAGTTTGTATTAAATCACGTTTGCTTACCTTGTGCGAGCTGTCTTGCTCCAGTTTTTTTACAATATAAGAGGCTAAGGGAACATGCAGCAGCAATTGCTTGGCAAACATATTCTTTTGATCTAAAACGTCAGCAGTTGCGTACAAATGCCCTAAATCAGTTAAAGCAATTTTGCCATTGCTAACCTTTGCAAATGTGAGTAGCTCTAAAATTTCAGTCAATTCGAATAAATCATTTACATCTAAGTGTACTTCATCTGCTAGTTCTGATAATTCAATTGCCTGAACTTGCTCATAACCCGCTAAATTTTCTAGTAGCCCAGAAAGTTCGGGCACTGCAACATTAGGAATTCTATGGTGGATGTCAATTTTACTCTGACGCCGTTTTTGGTGTGAGGTATGGTGGGCAAGCACCTGATAGACTTCATCAACCAAGGCTTTTAATTTATCCTCACTCTCATCTCTAGGGTGTGCCAATTTGTTCCCTATATCAGCTTTAACATAACCGGGGTTAGCCCCAAAAATTAAAATTCTGTCCGCCATAATCGCAGCTTCTTCAATATTATGCGTCACCATAACAATGCTCTGAATATTAGTTTTATTATCAAGCCACAAATCTAAAATATCATTTCTTAGGTTCTCAGCAGTTAAAACATCTAAAGATGAAAAAGGCTCATCCATTAGCAAGACATCAGGGTCAACAACTAGAGCCCTAGCGATCCCCACTCTCTGACACATGCCGCCAGAAAGCTCTTTCGGATAAGCAGATTCAAAACCATCCATACCAACAACATCAATAGTATGCAAAGCCTTTTCTCGCCTTAAGGCTGCAGGCATACCAGCAGCCTTAAGGCCTAATTCAACATTTTGTAAAACAGTAAGCCAAGGGAATAAAGCGAAGTCTTGAAATACCATGGCTAGCTTTAACTCTGAATTATACGGCTTTTCTACAGTACCGCTGGTTGGCTCAATTAGCCCAGCAATCATGCGTAATAATGTAGACTTACCAGAACCAGTACGGCCAAGCAAGGCAATAATCTCGCCACTAAAAACTTTAAGGTTACATGAATCAATCACCACAATATCTTCGGTACTATTTTTGCTGTAACATTTGCTAATGTCAGTTAAATCCAATAATGGCTGCTTTTGCATGCTGAACCCCTTAATCTGTAAACCGCTTTTGCGACAGCCGATACAGAGGCTGCCAAAGAATTCGGTTTATTAATAAAACATAGGCACACATAATAATAATGCCTAATGCCATTTCAATCACCTGGCCATGACTTTGCGTATAAGCAATATAAGCACCAATGCCATTGGCGTAAAAACTATGACTGCCCCATGATAATGCTTCAGCTAATATACTTGCATTCCAGGCCCCACCAGCAGCAGAGATCACGCCAGTTAGCAAATGCGGAAATATTCCTGGTATTATCAAAGACCGCCACCACAGTAGATCTCTAACACGCAGCAAGGCAGCAACATCATGTAAGCTCTCTGGTAAAGTCATAGTGCCTGCAATCACATTAAATAAAATATACCACTGAGTTCCAAGTACTAGCAATGGTGCCGCCCAAATGTTGATGTTAAGATTGTACTTTACTATCAGACCAACTACCAAAGGAAATAATAAGTTGGTTGGAAAGGCCGCTAAAAACTGGATAAAAGGCTGGACTCTTAGGGCAAGCCTTGGGCGTAACCCAATATACACACCAATTGGAACCCAAACTAAGCAACAAAGTATTATCATGCAAAATACCCTTAACATAGTCCAGGCTCCCAGCTTTATAATATGAGCTATCTGAGATAAATGTACTTGCTGGTATAAATGATGGTAAGCAAGCCAAACTAATACTAAGCTTGCAATCAGAACAAATACTTGCCAAATATAGTGCTTTACTTCAGCTTTTAATCTTATTGTTTTTGTTTTTTTATGTTTGCGTGCCGTGCCAAAGTTCAAGTAATTAAATAATTGCCAAATAGAGCTCTTGTTAATTATTCGCAACAACCAAGATGATTGTGAGGTTCTATGATCACCAGAGAGATTGAATTTTTGCGCCCAAGCAATCATAGGGCGAAAGATTATTTGATCATAGATTGTGATAACTATTAACATAGCAACTAGTGCTTTATTCAAAGCAGCTGTGTCAGACAAATCAACCGCATGTGCAATATATGAGCCAATTCCTGGCAATAAAATTTCATTGCCATTATAAATAAAAGCCTCAGAGCCAACTACAAAAAACCAACCAGCGGATAGAGACAGCATCGTATTCCATAAAAGGCCAGGCATAGCAAATGGCACCTCTATTCGCCAAAATCTCTGCCAGCTATTCAGCTCAAAAACTTGAGCAACTTCTTGCATGCTTTCAGGTATGGATTTTAAGCTTTGATAAAAACTTAAAATCATATTCCATGCTTGTGAAGTGAAAATCGTTAGAATTGCAGCACACTCAGGCCCCCAAAAAGAATTTGGGAATAATTTTAAAAATACTGGAATTCCAATTGATAAAAAACCTAGAATTGGGATGGATTGTAATATATCAATTAGTGGAATAATAATGCGTTCGGCATAGCGGCTTTTAGCTGCTAGCGTGCCAATACCAAAAGTTGCAATGAGCGATAATAGCAGAGCAAAGAACATGCGAGTTACGCTGCGTAAAGCATACTCAGGTAAAGCACTAGTCGCAAGCGATATTTCTTGCTGTTCCCCCAAAACAAAAGGGGTGCCCATTGTGTTTGTCGCTTTTGTCAGCATCATAATGATACAAAAAACCAAGCCTAGTAAGATTAAATTCCAAAAGTGGCTTTTTGAGCTCAGCTTTACGTCTTTTCTGGTCTGTATATTAATTTTTGGCATTTGGAACTCCAAAATACAACCATCATGAGGTTAACCTATGACTGTTGAGATATCAATTAAATTTTCTCTGTAAACTACGATTAAGGTCCTTTTCTTTTAATGCTGCACGTTTGTCATACTTCTTTTTCCCACGGGCGAGGGCAATCTTTAGTTTGATCTTGTTTTTGCGCCAATATAGTTCTAATGGCACTATCGTATAGCCCTTGCGATCTACTGCGCCAATAAGAGCATTAATCTCTTTACGGTTTAATAATAGTTTGCGGCGCCGACTCTCATCAGTTTCTACATGTGTTGATGCAGCATTTAGCGGGCTTATATGTGAGTACACGCACCAAACCTCATTTTTTTTAATGCTGATATGACTTTCCTTGATTTGCGCTCGTCCAGCACGAATACTCTTAACTTCCCAGCCTAATAATTCTATTCCAGCCTCATATTTTGCAAATAATTCATAATCAAACCAAGCTTTTCTATTTTTAGCAATTGTTTTCAAAGCCAACTCCAGCTAATGATTTCCCCAATTATGCCTTTATTTTACAGTTACCTCAAGCAATCTTGTACGAGGGTTGCGTTGCAATGGCAAATTAAACTCTACTCTATCATTAAGACTTAATGCTGTTTCTAAAGTGCAACTCTTGCTCCAGATGCTAATTTTAAAATCACTAGGATCAAGGCCTAGATGCGAAACAACATGTGCAATTTTGGCACCCGGCTTAAAAGCTAAGCAAATCAAGATATAGTTATTTTGATTAGGATAGCAGCACTCAATTTTTAAACTATTAGAAAATTGCATCAGCCCGCTCTTTGAATGAACTAACCAAGAGTTCCGAAACTTTGACAAATGCTGGCTCAAAGACTGAGCCTAACCAGCTTTGCTCAAAATCATACTCTAAATCTAAGCAAATCATGCAGCCAGAATCATTTGGTTTGAATTGCCACTTTCCTGCTAAACTATTAAATGGGCCATCGACTAATTCAATATCAATGCTAGAGTGGGGTGTTAGGGTGTTCTTTGTGGTAAAGCCATGTCGAATGCCATGAAAGTCAAAGACTAGTTTAGCAATTACCCAAACATCATTTTCTCCATCCAAAATGATTGAGTCAATACACCAGGGAATGAAATCTTTATATGAGCGAATATCATTTACTAAAGAATAAATTTTATCTGGCGAATGTATGGATTGCTCGCTTTTTGCAATTCTGGGCATATCTATGTCTTAAATTTTTCAATGTTAGCATGATTGCTAAAAACTACAAACTTGACTTTGTCCCTATTTGCAGAAATAATTTTGATTTTTGGTTGCCTCTGTGGAAAAAAATAAAGTTGTTTGCTGTCCGCCAGAATCTGAAGATGCAGTCTTTGCGCATCCTAGAGTTTATTCTGTGCTAGCCGATAAAAATGGCTGGACCTGCCCATATTGTGGCCAACAGTACCAAGCAAACTAAAGTTTAACAGTTCCAAGATTATGGGTGTTTAGAACCTTAATTTTGTTTGCTAACCAGCTTTTAATATGCGCTTTTGCTGGGTGTTTGTATTGTTCATATCTGCCTGCAGATACTATTATTGTGCTCGGCGCGACAGCTGTAATAAACTCCTTTGAGCTAGAACTTATGCTCCCATGGTGTGCAGCTATTAGAATATCTGAGTGTAAAGCTCTAGGCTGAATCATCTTTAATAGAGCATGCTCGGCATCAGCCTCAATATCACCTGGGAATAATGCCGACTTTATAGGGCTTTGTACATGTAATATGCATGAAGCATTATTGTGTTTAGCATCAATGTGGACCTGGTATGTTGAAAATACAACTCCATCCCAGGCCCAGGTTTTTTGGCTACAAGGCACACTCTTTCTGTGTATACGGCTGGGTTCTCCTGCAATAATTTCCTTATATTTTATATTTTTAGTTATAAAGTCTAAGCCGCCGCTATGATCACTGTCGCCATGGCTGACTATAATTTTATCTAATGTATTTATGCCTTCACCTTTAAGTGCTGGTAAAACCACCTGCTGACCTTTAAATTCTGAACCAGTATCAACTAGTATTTGGTGCTGTGCCGTACGTATTATAACAGCTAGACCCTGCGCAACATCTAAAACTTCTATCTTGAAATCACCATATGAAATTTTTTGTTGGTGTTCATAAGTTAATAGTATGGCTAATACTACAGCAGCAAAGTAGTGGCGCTTAATAAAGGCAAAAACCAAAAAAGCTAAAATAAAAACCTGCCAATAACCGGCAAAAGGTAAGTAATAGCCATTGCCCAAATAGGTTTGACAAATAGATAAGACCTGAAAAAAATAAGATAGAATTTTGTCTAGAATCAGCCAGAAAAAATGCGCGCTGGCCGGGTTGATCATGTCCAATAACCAAGCCAGAAATGATGCAGGAACTAGTAATATACTAAATAATGGAATGGAGATGAAGTTTGCAAAAGGCATCCACCAACCCATTGGCCATTTATATAATGCCTGGATTGGCAGCATAACCAACATAATATTAAGCTGAGCTGAAAGTATATTGTTCTTTGAATTAATTAAAGCCCAAACCGCGATTACAGAAAGCCAAAAGCCCAGAGAAAACACAGATAAGGGTCTCACAAACAAAATTATTATCATCGCCACAAATAGAATGTCTTCAGATTTAACTTTTAGCTTTAAGTGCTGAAAAAGGTTTGCAACCAGCACCATAACCAAAGCTCGACAACTAGAGTCTCCAAAGCCACTAAGCCAAGCATAGAAAATTGCTCCACAGGCACTACCAAAACTTGTGAAAATAGCTTGTGGTATGCGCCAAAAAAAGCTAACTAATAGCAACCATGTCCTCCCAAACACAAAGCCCGTCACATGTGCAATTATTCCAATGTGCAAACCAGAAACTGCAATTAAATGCGCTAGTCCAGCAAATTTAAACAACTGTTTTTTTGTCCGGGGGATTAGATTAGACTGGCCTAATAATAGTGCCTTAAAGATTGCCGAGTTTTGTAAATTATTTGGGATGTGCTGTTCAAAAAATATTCTGGTTTTTCTGGGTTTTGTTAAGACTTGGCAATTGCTAATTTTGCAATTGGCCACTACACCCTGAGCAATGCCGTACCAATCATTACTTGCCACATTAGTACAGAGCATTCGGCATAAGCTGGTTTTTTGATAAAAGTCTTGCGCTACTTTTGCCTGAATTAAATCACCTTGCTTAAAAGGCTTATTTGCTGAAATAACTTCGAACCTGGCTTTGTTGAAGACTCTGTGACTTAGTTGGCGTACAGTTAGAGTTAATAAGCGGTTTTCAAATTTTATTGCTGGGATATGCATGCTCACTAAAATATAACCAAGCAAACAACCTAGGATAGTTTGTTTGGGTTTTAGTGGCAGCAAACATAGTGGTAGCCAGATAAATTCATCGGGGCAAATAAATAATAACATGCCACAAAGCATGCCTAACAAAAAATACATAAAATTATATGACCATAGAACTCAATTTGCGGATATATCGGATTTTTAGCTTGTGGTTTCTTTGTTAGTTATTGAGTAAAATAATATTTTTATTTGGGGAGTGAGCTGTGAAGCACATAATGGTTTTGGGGTCGGGGAATATAGGCTGGGTAGTCGCAGAATTATTGGCAAAAAAATATAAAGTTACTTTGGCCGCAATACAACACACAGTAAAAGTAAATAGCTCTATTAATATGCTAGTGCTTGATGCTACTGATGAGAAAATTTTGCTTAAAACAATTAAATCACAAAAAATAAATGCGGTGGTCTCGTGCTTACCTCATTTTATTACCAAAAATGTGGCAAAAGTTGTTCTAAGTGCAGGCAAAGACTATTTTGACCTAACAGAAGATGTGGAGTCAACTAAGTTCATCGCCAAATTATCTCAGAGCTCTAAGTCTATGGTTGTACCACAATGCGGCTTGGCCCCAGGCTTAGTTAGTATAGTCGCCCAAAACTTGATGCGTGGCTTTGATGAGATAGATACAGTTAAAATGCGAGTAGGAGCTTTGCCAATTCACGTAAGCAATGCCCTGCAATATGCCCTTACATGGTCAACTGATGGTTTGATCAATGAGTATATTCAAGACAGCATCGTTTTAAGAAATGGGCGCAAAGTAACAATGCCGGGTTTAAGTGGTTTGGAAACTCTGAAAATAGATGGGCTCACTTACGAAGCATTTCATACTTCAGGTGGCATCGGTTCATTAGTCGACAGTTTTGTTGGTCGAGTTAAGCATATGGACTATAAAACTGTTCGATACCCAGGTCATTGTGACAAAATGAACTTTCTCCTAAAAGAATTGCATCTAGAAAATCACCCAGAGTGGATGAAGCAAATTCTTGAAAATGCAATTCCACAAACCACCCAGGATATGGTCCTTATTTATGTCTCAGTAATTGGCAAAAAAGATGGAATTTTGCTCGACCGACATTACGCTAAGAAATTCTACTCTACTAAACTTGATGGGCAAGAGATTAGTGCTATTCAACTATGCACATCCGCTAGTGCTTGTGCTGTTGTCGATTTGCTAATCTCTGACAATAAAAAAACTGGCTTTGTCAGACAAGAAGATGTTGATTATGAGCAGTTTATTAAAAATGAATTTGGTCAGGTATTTAATTCAGAGCAGGAGATGATAGATGCTTGAACAATTGTTAAATAAATGGGGCATTGCCAAAAACACCTCAATGGCATTCAGTTCCGATGGTGAGATTAAGAGCGATGCCCACAATTTTACTGTAGTTAACCCAAGTACCGAGCAAGTGATTTTTAGCGCCAAGTATTCATCAAAAGACACGCATGCAAAGATCATGCAGGCTGCCAGTGTCGCACAAAAAGAATGGGCTAAGGTTCCAGCTCCAGTACGCGGTCAGTTGGTCTTTGAGCTTGGTCTATTATTGCGAGAATTCAAACAAGACCTAGCCTTGGCGATTAGCTTTGAAGTTGGGAAAACTCTAACAGAAAGCTTGGGCGAAGTTCAAGAAATGATTGATATGGCAGATATGGCGGTCGGCCAATCTAGGATGTTAAATGGTTTAACTATGCACTCAGAACGGCCACAACACCGTATGTATGAACAGTGGCACCCACTCGGAATTGTTGCGGTAATCACAGCCTTTAACTTCCCGGCTGCAGTTTGGGCATGGAATGCAATGTTGGCAGTAATTGCTGGCAATGTTGTTCTCTGGAAACCATCACCTAAAGCTCCAATCACCAGCATTATTGTTCAAAAAATATGTTACAAAGCAATGGCAAAAACTAATGTTAAAGGCGTATTCTACCTTAGCTTATTGGAAAACTCAGAGATTGAGCCATTAATTGCTGCAAATAAACAAGTGCCACTAGTTTCATTTACTGGCTCAACTGCAGTAGGGCGCAAAGTTGCAACTTCAGTGGCAAACAGGTTAGGGCGAAGCTTGCTTGAGCTAAGCGGTAACAATGCTAGTATCGTTTGTAAATCTGCTGACCTCGCCCAAGTAATTCCTGCGGTCGTATTTGCTGCAGTCGGCACAACTGGACAACGCTGCACTACCCTAAGAAGGCTTTACGTGCATGCAGGCTTATACAGTGAAGTCTTAGAGCGACTGCTAGCAGCTTATGAACAATTGAAAATAGGGGAGCCCTGGGCGCCAGAGACTCTGATCGGACCTTTGATTGATGAAAATTCATTTAAGAATTTCAGACAAACCCTAAAAACTGCAGTAGCTTTAGGTGGGACTGTTCATGCTGGTGCCGCTAAAGTTAGTACGCAAGGCTACTTTGTGAATCCAGCTATTGTTAGCGCAGAACCAGATTGGCCAATCCTACAGCAAGAAGCATTTGCCCCAATCCTCTACATAATGCCATTTACGGAATTAACAGAGGCAATTGCCTATCAAAACCAAAGTCAACACGGACTTTCATCTTCAATCTTTAGCCAAAGCCTAAAAGAAATAGAATATTTCCTTAGCATCTCCGGCAGTGATTGTGGCATTGCTAACGTAAACATGGGCCCTTCTGGCGCTGAAATTGGGGGCGCCTTTGGTGGTGAAAAAGATACTGGTGGTGGCCGTGAAGCTGGTTCTGATGCTTGGAAAACCTATATGCGTCGACAAACCTGTACGATAAACTATGGGAGTGAACTGCCCTTGGCCCAAGGCATAAATTTCGAATGCAAACAATAGATAAATTCGCAGTAAAATTAAACAAATCAGAGTTTTCTGGCGATTTTACGGTTGATCTTGGGCAGAGACAGGTCCATGCAAGCGATAATAGCATATATAATAAGCTCCCAATTGCTATAATCTACCCAAAGACCCTAGTTGACCTACAATTAGTAGTTGAGCTTGCAGATAAATATAGCCTGTCGCTAACAGCTCAAGGTGGTAGTACTGCCACTGTTGGTCAGAGCTTAACTTCTGGGGTCTTAATTGATCTTCAGCGGTATATGAATAAAATTTTAGATATCTCACTCGCAGATGGTTGGCTTGAAGTTCAAGCCGGCTGTAATCTAAAAACAGTTCAAAATTATTTGGCTGCCTTCGATTATTATTTTCCAGTTATGATTAGCCCTAGTGATAGGTGTACTATAGGAGGTATGATTGCGACCAACGCAGTCGGCTTCGCAGGTAGCTGCTTTGGTCGAATGTCTAATAATGTCCTGGACTTGAGTGCAGTTATGGCAGATGCCAATCTCTTGGAGACAAATAACTCAAATTGCCCATGGGTAAGCATAATAAATAATAAATTATCTATGCCCGAAGCCACCAAAATTGCAGTCAACCAGAGAGCCCAAGCAATACCGCGTAATATTGGCGGCTATGACTTGGCAGCATTTATTAGCCAAAAGAATATTGCAGCATTATTTTGTGGTGCAGAAGGCACTTTGGGGATAGTTAATACAGTTAAGCTTAAGATAGTCCGAAAAAATAGTAACTCCCTGCTTGTATTGCAGCACCCGAACTTGAATCAAGCCCTGCGCGAAGCCGTACAATTCAAAGGCACAGCTGCAATTGAGCTACTAGATCATGCTTTGTGTAATGCAATTAGACAGCAACCAAGTTCATTGGTCTTGCCTGAATTAGGGGCAAATGAAGCCTTACTTTTAGTTGAGCACCCACAGCCAAATAATATTTTGCAAAACCTAAAAGGTGAATGGCGCTCACAAATAATTAACGATACTGCTGAAATTAAGGTTGCATGGCACCTGCGGAGTCAGGCGGTATCATTAATTAGTAAATATAATGACGCGCATGGTCGGCGGCCATTAGCTCTAATTGAAGATACTGCCGTGCCAAAAACAAAACTATCAGAGTATATTGCTAACCTTAGAAAATACTTAGATTCTCAAGGTCTGTTCTATGGTATGTATGGGCATGTGGACTCAGCCTGCATACATGTGCGGCCAGCATTGAACCTAAAATTAGAGCCAGATTTGGTGCTGAAAATAGCCCAGGATGTAAAAAAAATATGTGAAAGCTATGGTGGGGTGTTTTGGGGTGAGCATGGTCTTGGTTATAGATCAGAATTTGCGGCAGATTTTTGGGGCAAAGTCATTACAGATGCTATGCAAAAAGTTAAAACCTCTTTAGATCCAAAACAGCTATTCAACCCTGGCAAATTGCTAGGTCAGAATTTGGTGCAATTTAATCAAGATTGGCGCCTCTCTGAATCAGATAAAAATAAGCCTTGGCTGGATTGTAATGGGCAAGCCGCTTGTTTGGGTGACGCTTCAGCAATTATGTGTCCATCCTATAGAGCAACTCAGGACAAAGCATATTCACCTAAGGGTAGGGCGCAAATGCTGCATTACTGGCATCTTGGTTCAGGCGCCCCTTCATTGAAGACAAGTTTGGATAAGTGTCTTGGCTGCCATGCTTGTGTTTCAGCTTGCCCAGTAGCTGTAAATATTCCGCAGGCAAAAGCAGTTTATCTGGATTGGTACTACAAGCGTAATCGCAGAAGCTGCACCAGCTACCTTTGGGTTAAATCTGAGCGTTTCTGGCAATTCTATGCTAGGCAGCGCTATAAATTATGCAAAATTGCTAATTCTCAGCAACCAGAAATCATGCTTTTTGCCGATATATGGACCTACAGCTTTAATCCTGGATTATGGCAAGATTTGATTTTTGTGCTTGAGCACATCGGGGTTAAGTATAGGATATTGCCACCGACTGCAGTGGGACAGTCAGCCTATAGCGAGGGTGACATGGCTGAATTCATGGCAACAGTTATCAAGGCTAAAACTATGACTGCCAATAACCTGCCAATTTTGGTGTTAGAACCAAGCGTTCTTACTTTTATTAAATCAGTTTGGCCAATTAACACTGAAATTCCAGCTTGGCATAAGCAAGTAGTTGATGTTGCTAGCTGGCTTGATGCCCAAGGTGTAAAATTTGATTTGGAACCAATAAAGCTGCTTGGTCATTGCAGTGAAATAAGCTTGCAAGCAGAGAGCCTAGCTGCTTGGCAGTCAATTTTTCAGCAGAATGTAAAACTACTTAAGCTCGGATGTTGCGGTATGGCTGGTGCATTTGGCCTGAAGCCTAGTAATTTTAAAATCGCAAGTAAATTATTTGCAAATTGGAAGCAAGTGCTTAGCAATAGGGAAACTATACTTGCTACAGGGCACTCTTGCCGCTTGCAGGCTCGGTTGCACGGATATAAATTATTACACCCGCTAGAGTTCTTAGCAGATAAACTAAAGGAGAAAAATCATGACTAAATTATTAAGTGATCTGTGGGAATGCTATTATGCAATGAATGCCCAAGTGCCAAAGATCCACGCAGCATTACAAGATCATGGCGAGCAAGAAATAATAAATGATCACATAGCATTTAGGACTTTTGCAGGGCCAAAATCAGGCCTAGATAAGATCAAAAAACCATTTGAGGACTTGGGCTGGCAAATTGCTGGCAATTATTTTTTTAAACAAAAAAAACTTCGAGCAATACATCTTGAGCGACAAGGCGCACCTAAGATTTTTCTAAGCGAGCTAATAGTCGAAGATTTCTCCCCAGAATTCCAAGCAATAGTTTCAGCTGAATTGGCGCAGCTTACAGCAAAAGAATTTACTGCTGAGATGTTAGTTTCAGGGCGCTGGCAAAAAGCTGATCCAGATTTAGAAACCTATAACGCTTTGCTTTCTGAATCTGAATATGCAGCTTGGTTATATATATTTGGCATCTGTCCTAATCATTTTACAGTATATGTAAATGCATTAGAGACATTTTCTGATATTGACGTCTTAAATACCTTTCTTTTAGTCCATGGCTATGTGATGAATACTGCTGGTGGCATTGTTAAAGGTACTATGGAGGATGGTTTGCGGCAATCAAGTACTATGGCGGCAACAGTCCCAGTTAAGTTCAGCAATCTTGAAGTTTTAGATATTCCATGTTGCTACTATGAGTTTGCTCAGCGTTATCTTATTTCTGATAAAATGTTCCAGGGTTTTGTCACTGCCTCTGCTGATAAGATTTTTCAAAGTACTGATTCAAAATAATTTATTGGTCCGAGTAGTTTTTGTGCAATATTAATAAAGTTGTCATTGGGGTTGGAAGACTCAATCGTGACTTTTCCGATAAGGTTCTGAGCAGGTTTGATAATTAGGCAATTTGCAGCAAGCTTTGGGGTGTTTAATATTTTTGTATTAGGCATAGCGCAGGCAAAGTGCTCTATTGCCAATGGATAATGTGTGCAGGCTAAGATCAGATGATCAATTGGCCCTAAAGTTTCTGCAATTTGTGCAATTTCATGTTTTAGTTCAGGCACATTTTGAGCTTCAATCAAGTCAGCTAGTTTCGGGGTGGCTAACTGTTGGCCAATATTTTTATAAATTCCACTATTTATTGTGGCTGTTGTCCCAATAATTGCAATTTTACTGTCTTTTGGCAATTGTCTAATACCATTAATTGTTGGTATTACTACGCCAGACCAGGAAAACCCTAAGTCAATTGTTGCAAGCTGAGCAGAGGCAGTATGGCAAGCAAAAATAATTTTAGTGCAGTTTTCTGCAAGTAGATACTGTGCAATTTCAGTTACACGCCTAGCTATAAAATCAAGAGGCTTCTGGCCATAGGGCAGGTATAGGTGGTCTGCATAATAATGAATATCTTGTGTTGGGTGTTTGCGCTGGATTTCCTTAGCTACAGTTAAGCCTCCGGATCCTGAATCAATTATGCCAATTTTATTTTTGTGGCCAGTGAATGTTTTTATCGTTGTTTCTGTCATTGTATAATGCTGAATTTTTAAGCGTTTTTTTGTGCTCGTTGATTGCTTTAGTAAGCTGGTTAATCGCTTCGGTTAATTTTGTAATTTCTTCAGTAGGAATATTGCTGATCGCTGCAGAATTAATGCTAGGAATAAGTAAAAGTAAAACTAATGCTTGTCGCATAATAAATCCATCTATTGCTTTGGCCAGAGGCAGATTCGAACTGCCGACACGAGGATTTTCAGTCCACTGCTCTACCTACTGAGCTATCTGGCCAAGAAAAGAACATTAAACCTAATTATTTTAAACGCGTCAAGTTATTCTTCAGTAAAGCCGGGTGGCTTATCTGAACCTTCAGCAAATAAAAATTTATGCATTTCCTCTTCAAGAAATTTTCCAGCCTGGGCTTCTCGGACATTTAGGCGGTACTCATTTATTAGCATGGTTTGATGTCCTAACCACATCTTCCATGCAGTTGCACTAATTGACTCTTGAACTAATTTGCCAGTTGCTCCTGGTAATGGTTGATATTTTAAGGCTGGTTCTAAGCGCTTTAGCTTTTTGCACATTATTTCATTGCTCATATGAGTTCCTAAATTGTGTATGCTAGCATTTTTTGTGATAAGATAAAAAATTTATCTGGATGCTTCCCATGAGTGAGTTTTGGAATAATGTCAAACAAGGTTTTTCACCAGAGGATTTGAAGATTATTTCTGAGAGCTGGCAGTTTGTTCAGGTGCTAGCCCTGAGGGCCGAGGATAAAAAAGAAGACTTAACTCCGCCAACCTCAAGCCTTGAAGAGCCACACTTCTTAGAGGCATTTGATTCAAGTTGGATAATTCAGTACTGGTTAGGGGATGAGAATTTAGCATCAATGATGACTTGCTCATCTGGCAATGAAACCGAGGGGCTGGCCCTACAGTCTCAAGAGGGTACAGAAATTGCAAAAGCCTCTAAGGCAGCTATAACAATGGTGCACTATGCGCATTTAAAAAAGTGGCCAGGTATTAAAATACTAGATGGATCTGAGTTTTTGAAATGGGTAATATGGGCTACATGCAAGAGCTATAGTTTGCCATGTGAGGGTTATGAGGCTAATGCAGAAGATAACGCTAAGCAAGAGCGTTGTGATTTTATGTTGTCAGAATTTAAAAAGCAGCCAGAGTTAGTATATTCTCTAGCACCTTTTTCTATGGGCGGGGATTCTCAATCTGACCAAGACGATCCATAGTTTTTTCTATTCTGCTAATTTGATCCCAGCTCCATCTGCCGGCATATGTTTCAATTGCCTTGATTCTGTCCGCTTTCGTTTTTGCCTCAATTATTGCAAGGGCTTGCTCAGCCTTTACTTGGAACTTCTTTAAGGTTTTATCTTCTGCTTGTAATGTATTGAGTTTTTTTGCTCTTCTGTGAATTTTCCAGTTTATGATTCTATCAAATAATTTTGACATTATCTTTTTGAAATTAGCCCACATGTTGCGTAATCTAGTTATGTATCCAGTTGCTTTTGTTGTTACTGGGCCTTTTGCTTTTACTTCTTGGTTTTCATTTCTGTTATATATGACTTTTTCTTTGTGCTCAACTTTTATATTTAGAATTTTCGGGCATAAGGCTTTAATTGCTAAAATTTGTTGGTAGGCGGAGTCTGATAAAAGATAAGTTGAACTTGTTTCTTGCGCCATGGATAACAAAATTATTACGTATAAATTGTCTTTGCTATGCTTAACCTTTGAATTTAAAGATTGTTTAATATGGTTATCATACCTGTTATGCATATCAGGCAAGAATAATGCCCAGGCCAAAAGTTTTTTGGTCTGGGCATTATTCTGTATTAATTCATAAAAGGTGTTTTGAGTCTGTTCAGTTAAATGTTTATGTGCATCGTTGTAATCACCAGTATGACTTGTTTGAAAAGGAGTTTGATTCCTTGTTTCAAGATCTTTGTAAGAACGAATATGATCGGCTATGAGGTTTTCAGCTTCCATCATATTATAGCCCTAAAAACATTATTTTACTCCTAAATGTCAGTTCATGCAAATACTAGGTTAATTTTCAGTTTGCCCTTGGCGCTGGCTTTCGCGCTGGCCCTTGCGCTGCATTGTTTTGTCCTTGTCCTTGTCCTTGTTCTGCTTTCTTGTTGGCTTCTTCATTTTTCTTGCCAGGGTCATTTCCGAGCACACCTTGTTTAAATTCAAACCCCATGTTGTCCTCAAAATTCTCGATGGCCTCATTTAGTTTGCTATGGCATTTATCCACCTTTTCTTTGGCATCTATGTTTCTTGGATCCTGCTTAAGCTCCACTTGCGCTTCTTTCAAATCTTTATGTGCCTGCGTAAGCTCTAATTTACATTTTAGGAATTGCACATTTTTTTCTAAGACCTGTATTTCAGGGGCATGAACATTTGAGTGTTTTGGCCTTTCCGCTGCGAGCTCGGCTTGCGCCGTTTTGAGCTCGGCTTGCGCCGTTTTGAGCTCGGCTTGCGCTTTTTCTAATTCTAGCTTAACAATTTGAAGTTTTAATTTTTTTAGCTTTAGTTCGCACTTTGCTTTCTTTGCATGATTTTTACCATTTTCAATACCTTTTTCAGTATTTTCTTCAATATTTATTTCAATTTTTTTCAAGGTGTGTTCTATCTTTAATATCTTTCTTTTAGTGTATTGTATATAAAGAGTAGGTCCCGTGATATTATCTTCCACCATCTTTTTTAATTTTGCAGTAGCGCTATTAATTTCTTCTTTAAAGGCATCTTTAGCTTGATTAAATTTGGTTTGTTTTCCTTTTTTTTCTTGTGCTTCTACGTTTATTTTTACTTCTGCTGCCTGTTGTTGTTCTTGTTGTTGTTCTACTGCTTGTGCCTTAGGGTTCAACTGATTTTGCAATTCTGGTGCTGCCAATTCTGCCAATGCTGCCACTCGCTTTTCATAAGAAGCTATTTGCTCATCACTTAGCCCTGCATCCTGAAGTTCACTTTTTAATATTGAGATCATTGCCTTTAATTCTTGACTCTCTGCTAGTGTTATTTTAAGTGCTTTTTCCCGTGTAGCATCCTTAATCACTAGTTCTTTTGTGGATGATTTTGCAGTGGCTTTTTTTAGTGCAGTTTTTAAATTCGCTGTTCTTGTATCCATCAAGCTTTTTCTCACTTCTTTTGCTTTTTTAACTGCGCTTTTCAATACATCTTTTACTTCTCTTTCGATGTTTTTACCAATGAAATTTTCTCCATAAAGCTCCTGTAATTTTTCCTTTACGTTGACTTCATTTAATTTTTCCTTTGCGTTGACTTCATTTAGTGGTTCGCTTAGGTCCGTTAGGTCCGTGCAGTTTGAAAGTATTAAATGTGCTAATGCATTTCTCTTGTTATCCTTTTTTGTCAATAAATATTTGTTTTTTAACCGTTGACTAGGGCTCCACTTTGACGGCGTAAGACTTTCATCTATTCTTTGCAAAAAAGCCTCTAAATTCTCTCCTTCTTCTGGATGCATTTTAATGTATGTATCATTGGCGCTCTTCATTTCAAAGGTGGTGTTAATGCCATGGTCATCTTTGAGTCTAGCAGCTTCGGTTATAGTCTCTATGCTAAGTCCAGCTCCCCATCCAAATTTATTCTTACCATATCTAAAGCAAATGTTCTTATGGCCTTTACGTATAGCAGCTGCACCAACAGCTTTTAAAAACTTTGAAGGTTGAGTGTTGCCACGGCATATATATACATCCCCAGACCCATTGTTGCATGCTGATTCTAATAATTTTTTTGCCTCAACGGCATGAACCGAATTGTCTTCTATAAGACCAGCTTGTAGTGACCTTAAGCGGCCTTGAAGCTCTTTGTCTACAGTTATATAGTTGGTTACAGATTTATGAACAATTGCATTAATTGCTTTTATATCACCCTTTAATTCACGACTAAGACTATTTACTTCATTCAGCTTTTCTATCACTGTCTTTAGCTTTGCTTTTGCTATTTGGCCATCAGACCAGCCAGAACTTATCATTCTGGCCATTCGGTCAGAGCGCCCGATAATAAAATCTTTTAACCTTTGGCACTTGCCTTTTTCTACTCTTTTGATCATTGTGCCGGCTTGAGAAATTTTGCTTTTTGAGGCTTTGAGCAGTGCTCCTTGTTCAACGACTTCAGCATTCACATATTCATCACTCCGCACTATGTTCATAAAATCTCTTGCCCCCTCTTGCATATCTATTAGGGCTAGTTCGGCTTCAAGGTCTACTTGCTCTACTTGTAGAGCATGAACTTTTTGATAGGCTTCATAATATAAATCTTTCTCATTCTTAGTCATGTCTGAAGCGCCTTTCTTGCCAATATAGACATCACTTAGAATGTTGTTGTACTTCTTGTTAGAATAGATGCTTTTCTGCTTTTCTACATTCTCTTCTAAGGTCTTTTTCAAGTCATCTTTAGATGGTTTAGTTAAATCAAGGTTAGAAGTTTCAAGGTACTTAATATAACATCTAAGACTATCTTTAGCTTCGGCCTCGAAATTTTCCATCAAACTATTTATGAATTTAGCTTCATTTTTATCATATGGATCTTCTATTTTACCCTCATCAATTTTACCTATTTCTTTAAGTTTATTAAGTAGCTTGTCATCACTAACATTGGTAAGGAATGCATCACGGCAGGATTTCCTGAAATCAGCAATTGTAGTTATAATTTTCATGCTTTTCATGCTTTTTCTCCATTTGATGTCGTATGCTTAGTGTTTCCAATCGTAGTTGATTAATATTTAAAAAACATTAATTGCTAAGCATTTAGTATTTAATTTTAGTATTGTTTCTGAAAAAAGGTTTTAATATGTTAAATTTATTTGTCACTTAAGATTAAATTGCTTGAATTTTATTGAATGATGGAGTAAATTAAGAGATTTTATTAATTAGGAGAGGGCAATGCTGTTGACAACTAGTGCAAAACCTAGCGAAGTCGAGCACTCATGGTATTTCTTAGACCTTGCGCAAAACCAAAAAGCGCTAGGTAGACTAGCAACTGAAGTTGCTAAAGTACTTAGGGGCAAACATAAGCCAATTTTTACAAAACATGTAGATACCGGTGATTATGTGATTGTAGTAAATACAGCTAAAATAATGGTTACAGGCAACAAGAACAAGAAAAAGCTCTATCAATGGCACACAGGCTTTCCTGGCGGCATTAGAGAATTAACATTTGAAAAAATGCTTGAACGAGACTCGAATAAAGTATTTAGGCTGGCGGTTAAAAGAATGCTGCCTAGAGGCACGCTTGGCAGAGATATGTTAAAAAAACTTAAATTATATTCAAGCTCTGAGCACGAACATGCGGCCCAAAAGCCAATGTGTTTTGCAGAGAAATTCTTAAAAGACGAGGCTAATTAAATATGAGTGCAGTAAAAGAGAAAGCCGAATTGGCAGTTGTAAGAAAAAAAGTAAGCAAAGGCCAGGTGGCAACTATTGTTGGTGCGACAGGCAGACGTAAAACATCCAGTGCAAGAGTAACTATGAGTAGAGAAGGCGGCAGCTTCATGGTAAATGGCACAGCATTAACCGAAGTGTTTGGTAAAGATACCTACTTAACTCAAAAGATATTACTACCATTTGCGACGCTAACAGACGATATAATTAACGAAGTTAATCAATACAAAATATCTGTTCGAGTAAAGGGCGGTGGCGTTTCTGGTCAGGCAGGGGCAATTGCCCATGCTCTATCAATTGCCTTAGTGCGAATGGAAGAGCTAGATCTTGGTGTTGCACCTGAGGGTGAGCCGCACCCAATTCGCTATAAATTGAAAAAAGCAGGCCTGCTTACTAGAGATGCAAGAAAAGTAGAGCGTAAGAAATTTGGGCACAGAAAAGCTCGTAAGAGTGAGCAATACTCAAAACGTTAATTTTTACTTTATGGAGAAAGCATGCCGTCTTTAGTGAAAAAATCTGCGATGACTTTATTTTCAGATCCTATGGATGTGTATAGTCATCACGTAAGATTAGTTCTTGCGGAAAAAGGCGTCAGCTTTGATGTAGTATACGTCAATCCCGGTGAGACTAATGAAGACCTAATGCAGCTAAATCCAGCACACAGATTGCCAACATTGGTTGATCGTGAGTTGGTGTTAATGCACTCAAACATTATTATGGAATACTTGGATGAGCGTTTCCCACATCCGCCTCTATTACATGTGCACCCAATTACCAGGGCAAAATCAAGACTCTTGATGAAGCAAATAGATGAAGATTGGTATCCGTTATTACTGAGATTGCAAGACAATAAAAATGATACAGCAGCGATTCATTCAATATGTTTACAGCTTAAGCAAGTTCTGCCAATATTTAAAGAGTATGCATTCTTTCTAAGTAATGACTTTACTATGGTTGATTGTTGGGTTGCTCCGCTATTATGGCGATTAAAAGGTTTTGGTATTAAGTTGCCAGTAGATTGTGAGGCAATTGAAGCTTATCAGGATCGAGTTTTTGATAGAAATAGCTTTCAAGGCAGTTTGTCTGAGAATGAATTTGATTTGATAGGTGACTTATGAAGTTAAAATCAAATCGAAAATATTTGCTGAATGCTTTTCGTGACTGGTTAAATGAACAAGGCAAAACCCCATTTCTCGTTGCTGATGCAAGCCATTCCGGGGTCGAGATCCCACCTGGTTTTGCACAAAAAGATGGTCGAATTTGTTTAGATATTTCAACCAATATGGTTCGCAGTTATACAGTAACTAGTAGTCTATTGACATTTGAGGCGCAGTTTAAAGGGAGTGTGCATAAGCTAAAGTTACCTTTAGGGTCTTTGTTAGCTATGCGTTGTAAAGAGTCTTCTTGGTCAATTTGGTTTACTGTGTTTGATAACAATGAGCATGTAGAGCCACCAATCGAGCCGCCAAAATTTAGAATTGCAGAAGACGATTAATTATAGTTATTATTTGTTCAAATATCGGCCCAATTAGCTTGGGTAGAATATTTAGTAGCATTAATCCAATTAAAATAAAAAAACCATATGGTTCAAGCTGATCATAATAATAGACTAATCGCCTAGGTAATAACGAAGATAGTATTCTGCCACCATCTAATGGCGGAATTGGCAGCATATTTAGCACGGCAAGGAATACATTTATAACCACACCAGCAGTTGCGGCTTGATGTAGCCAGGCTCCGAATTGACTGTTGCCTGCATATTTGCCAGCAAAGCCCCAGCATATTGCCATAAATATGTTTGAGATTGGGCCTGCAATTGCCACTAGTGCCATATCAAAGCGGGGATTCTTAAGTGCGCTAGAGTTTACTGGTACTGGTTTTGCCCAGCCAAATAAAATGCCAGCATTTAGTATCATTAGCGCAGCTGGTATTAAAATAGTGCCAACAGGGTCTATGTGTTTTATTGGGTTTAAGGATAGTCTTCCTAGCATTTTTGCGGAATTATCGCCTCTCAAACTAGCAACCCAGCCATGTGCCCATTCGTGCAATGTGATTGCTGAAATTAATGGCACACTTACAATACTAATAGTTCTTAGAATTTCTTCTGGGTTCATTACGGGTTTTCAAAGAGTGTTACAACTTTTTTGACCCCAGGGACTTTACGTCCAACATCTGTTGCAATGGCTTGTTTTTTGTTTGGCACAATGCCCATCAAATATAGGTTGCTATCATGGACAATTATTGATATTTGGCCAGAGTGTAAGCCTTTCTTTTTAATTAATGCGGTTTTAACTCGACCAGCTAGCCATAAGTCTTTTGCTTCATCAAATGCTGATGAGGGTTTGCCAACGCGGAGTTGGTTGTATACATTGCCCACATTGCTGATTGATTTTGCAACATTGAATGCAATATTTTTCTGCGTTACGCTTTCAACATATCCCACCAATAATACATTTCTATTTATTGATTTTAAAACTATATTGCTGTTTTCAAATTCTTCTTGCTCATCTAGAACGTTATAAAAATTGCGCTCAATCATCGCATCCTGGCGAATTTTGCCAATTCCACGTTTGTCAAAGATAACACTGCTAGCTATGGATGAGGCTCCAGCTACAACTGCAGTAGCTACGCAGCCTGACAGTAAGGCTGAACTTAATATAATACAAGTAATTTTGCGCATATTTGACTCCCAAATTTTATTGTATCTTACCATATTTATTAGGTCATATGGAAGTGAAGTCTTGGAAACATTTTTGCATGACATCTATTTCATTTATATCTATGTGCTTTACTTGCTTGAGTATAGGATCTAAGTAAGCATTTACTTTGAATTTACTAAGGTCAGCCGTGCTCCATATGATTAATACTGGACAGCTTCTTGGCATGTGCTTTAGGAAATGTATAGTCGAACCGGCGTCTAAGTCGAGCAACCAACTTCGCTTATGCCTACATAAATATTTAATATTATGATTTTTATGGTTAATGATCGCGGTTTTTGTTTCGATTTTATGGCGTAACATTTGCTTTCGAATCTGACTTGGATTGATTTGTTTTATGATTGATTTTAGTTTTTGGTCGGTAATTGCACCAATAATTGTTGGATTTTTAGCACAATTATTGATTTCTGTTTGGCTTTTTCTGGAAGAGTCGCAGAAAATTAAGTTATATTGCTGGTCCTTATTGGCAATAATAATATTAGACTGCCAATTTGGGTGTTGCTTAAAATTATACGCCGCTAAAATTGTTTTACGAGATTGTATTTTGACCTCGCTGCAGCCTGCAATTAACAAAAGTAAGCTGAAAAAATAAATTAGCATATTGGTTCCATTAAGCACACTACTAAGCTACCATAATGGTTTTTTTGCAGCAAGATTATGATGGAAGCTGGTTTATACGTGGTGGCAACACCAATTGGAAGGCTTAAAGATATTACTCTAACTGCTCTAGAAATCTTGGCTGCTGTAGATTTAATACTATGTGAAGACACTAGAGTTACTAGTAGAATCTTAAAGCATTATCAAATAGATACTAAATGTATGCCACTTCATAAATTTAATGAAGCAAACTCCGTTTCGGCCTTATTAAAAAAAATTGAGTTAGGGCAAAAGCTGGCTTTAGTTTCTGATGCTGGTACTCCAGCTATTCATGACCCTGGTAATAGGTTGGTAGCGGCAGTGCAAGCAAATAAGCTTTATCTTGCAGTTGTTCCTGGCCCAAGTGCAGTTACTGCGGCCCTATCTGTTGCAGGTTGTCCAGCAGATCAATTTACTTTCAAAGGTTTTTTGCCAAATAAAAAGCAGGGCTTAGAAGCAATGCTAACTCTAATAAATCAAAGCCCTGAAACTGTGGTCTGTTTTGAGTCGACTCATCGAATAAAACATACAATAGCTGCTATTCAAAAAAAAATGGCGCCTGATCGAGTCATTGTATTATGCAAAGAACTAACAAAGATATATGAAACTATTATTGCGGTTAGTGTGGCAGAACTGCCAGAAGTACTAGTGCGATCTGACTGTTTCTTTAAAGGTGAGTGGGTCCTAGTTTTTAAACCCCATAAAGTAATGGTTTCTGGGCCTACAGCACAAGCAAAGCAGCTGTTGCAGCATTTAATTCCAGCCTGTGGGGTTAGCCAAGCTGTTAAAATCACCAAAGACATAACTGGCGAGTCTAAAAAAGAATTATATGATTATGCTATTAAGGAAAGTGGCTAGCACTTACCGGTAAAAAATGTTAATTTAATTATACGGTAGTTGGCTGGACAGTCGCTGTTTCGACAGAGGAAAGTCCGGGCTTCATAGAGATTAGCGCCAGGTAACTCCTGGGCAGTGCGAACTGACGGCTAGTGCCACAGAAATTATACCGCCTATTTTTTATAGGTAAGGGTGAAATGGTGCGGTAAGAGCGCACCGCATGTTTGGTAACAAATATGGCATGGTAAACCCCGCTAGAAGCAAGGCCAAGTAAAGATTAATTATGTGCTCGCATAGTCTAATCAGGGTAGGCTGCTTGAGGATGTAAGCGATTATATTCCCAGATAAATGACTGTCCTAGACAGAACCCGGCTTATAGGCCAGCTACCAATTTTTTAAGTGGAGGTATCAATGGTAGATAATACAATCATATTTACAATCTTTTTGATTTTTGCGGGAGCAACCGTGTTATCAACGGTTGCCTTATTTACCAGACAATCCCTAATGGTCTCATACATGGTTTTGGGTGCGATTCTAGGACCTTGGGGCATGCAGCTTGTGAATGATAGTAGTGTTATTCAGCAAACTGGTGATGTTGGTATTATTTTCCTATTGTTCCTGCTTGGTCTGCACTTAGATCCAAAGAGCTTGTGGCAAATGCTGAAAAAAGCAACTTTAGTTTCTATGATCAGCTGCTTTTTGTTTGCTGTATCAACATTTTTTATCGCTAAGTTATTCGGTTTTCCAACGTTTGAATCTTGTGTTATCGGCGCAGCTATGATGTTTTCTAGCACAATTATTGCCCTTAAAATGCTACCAACAAGTGTTTTACATCATCAGCAAACTGGTGAGGTTGTAATCTCTATTTTGCTTATGCAAGATTTATTAGCAATTATGGTGTTAATTTGGTTGCAAGGCTTAAGCATGCAGGGCTTTCAAATTATAGACTTGGCCAAGATAATAGTCGCCTTGCCGCTGCTTATTGGTTTTGCCTTCTTGGTTGAGAGCAGAGTGCTCATGCCATTGTTTAAAAAGTTTGATCGAGTTAAAGAATATCTGTTTTTGCTTTCACTAGGCTGGTGCTTAAGCATGGCTGAAATTGCAAAGTTTGCTGGACTTACCCACGAAGTCGGTGCATTTATTGCAGGAGTTTCTATAGCTACCAGCCCAATTTCATTATTTATTGCGGAATCTCTAAAGCCTGTAAGAGATTTTTTCTTAGTGCTATTTTTCTTCTCTGTTGGAGCCACCTTCAATTTATCATATCTACCTAAGGTTATTGTTGCCGCCAGTGTTATGGGGGTATTCCTCTCAATTGCAAAGCCGGCCATATTCAAGATATTGCTCGACAAGGTCGGTGGAGTTTCAGATAAAGCTTGGGAAATTGGCTGTCGTTTAGGGCAGGCAAGTGAATTTTCACTTCTAGTCGCCTATGTTGCAGCGGAAAAAAGCTCGCTAATAAGCAAATTGGGCTCTTCACTAATTCAAGCAACAACAATTATCACGTTTATTATTTCTTCGTATTGGGTGGTTAGACACTACCCAACACCAGTAGCAATTCCCAAAAAAACAGCGGATTAATAACTCTCTAACTGCTCCCACAAAGCATATAGTTGCGCTAATTCTTGCTCTAACTCTGCAGTTTTATTATGGAAATCTTTGATGGCAGTCTCAGTTTGTTGATAAAAATCAGGTGCGGCAGCCTTCGTTTGGCGCGCTAGAATAACATCTTCCAGCTTTTCAATTTCGTTTGGCAACTCTCTTAAACGGCGCTGTTCATTATAGCTTAGTTTTTTGCTTGAATTTTTTTGTTTAGTTTTCTTGTTTTTTGGGGTGGTTTTCTCTAACAAGTGCTCCCATGACTTTAAGTCACCAGCAGTCTGAATTATCGCCTGATCTTGCATCACCCAGCAAGATGTTATTACATTATCTAAAAATTTTTGATCGTGAGATATTAATAACACAGTGCCATTAAATTCAACTAATAAGTCCTCTAGGATCTCTAGGGTCTCTAAATCTAGATCATTGGTCGGTTCATCAAGAATCAAGAAATTTGCTGGATTTGCAAGGCACTTTGCCAGCATTAGCCTATGTCTTTCTCCACCGGATAGATTGACTACTCTTGTTTTAAGCTGGCTTTCATCAAAGTTAAAACTTTTTAAGTAACTTGCAACGTGCAAGCGCTTATCGCCTTGAATCACAAATTCACCATTTGTCGACATAAAGCTGAGTGCAGTTTCTTCTGGCTCAACTTCAATATGTTTCTGCGCAAAATATGCTAGGTTTAACTGCTCGCCTAAAGTTACGGCAGAACTATTAGTCAGTAATTTGTTGATGAGCGTAGTCTTGCCAACACCGTTTGGGCCAATTAAACCAATTTTCTCACCTTTGATGATGTCATAAGAGAAGTTTTCAACTAAAACCTGCTCGCCACGCATCACTTTTAAATTATTAATGCTAATGACTTTTTTAGCTGAAGCTTGCTCTTCTGCCAAACTAAGTTTGGCTTTTCTATCCGGGTCGCGCCAGTTTTTAACTTCTGATCTCAGTGTTTGTAAACGTTCTAGCCGACCCACATTTCTTTTTCTTCTTGCTGTTACCCCTCTTTGTAGCCAATGTTCTTCTTGTTTTAGCTTATGTCGGCGCAGATTTTGCACAGATCTTTCATGCTCTAGGAACTCTTCTTTGCGTTGCTGATAAGCATTAAAATCACAGGTGTAATGCTGCAACTTGCCATTATGCAAATCCCAGATGCTTTGGGCAATTTGTTCAATAAACCAGCGATCATGACTAATAATCAAACAAGCGCCATGAAAGTGCTTTAATTGCTTTAAAATCGTTCTTATTGAAATTATATCAATATGATTGGTTGGCTCATCTAAAATAATCAGGTCTGGTTCAGACACTAGGACTGAGCGTAACAACAAACGTCTTTGCTGGCCGCCAGAAAGCTGGTTAAATAGTTTCTGCTCAAAACCATCAGCCTGAATTAAATTGGTAATTTGTGAGCTGTTTAAGTTGGGGTTGCTTGAGCCTAAGGCTTGGCTACATGTAAAATCACTAGGAAAATTCACGCTTTGTGATAATTGCGCAATTTTCAACCCAGTTTTGTACTCAACTATGCCAGTGTCAGGTCCTAACTCCTGTTTTAATATTTTAAGCAAGGTGGATTTGCCCATGCCATTTCGCCCTAATAAGGCAATTTTATCACCTACATTTATAGTTAATGAAATATCATTTAAAATGTTTTTAGTGGCATAGCTAAATGTTATGTTTTTTGCCGATAAAATTGTGTTTGACATGCAAAGCTCAAGTAAGACAGTTGTCATCATAAGTCAGATTAACTAGTTGCGTAAACCTTAGATATTTGTTAAAAGAAAATATTATAGTCAGAGTAAGCCTTGTTTGAAATTCTTGAGCGTTATTTTTTATTAAGGTTTTTCAGTAAAATATACAAAACATTAAGCTTGCTAGCATTTTTGCTAGCTTGGCCCTTAGTTGAAAGCAGTCAAATTTCAATTGTAAATAAAGCCTTGCTTAGTCTAACAATTATACCATACACGGCTTATTTGGTGCTGCCATTGGCACTAGCACTTGCTTGGCTAATCACCCGTAATGATTTTGCTAATAGTGGCGAGTGGCTTGGGCTGATTATTAATGGCTGGCAAATCTATAAAAGTGCAGTGACTATTTCGGTTTTGGGGGGAGGGCTTATGCTGCTGCTAGCTATAGTAAGTCAAGCTCCTGCATTGCAAGAGGTTCAAGCAAATATTGTTAATAAGAATCAAGTGGTTTTGCAGGATCAGCAGTTACTTCTGAATCTGCCAAATTCAAAAATGATCTTTGTCGCAAGTAAAGATGCAATTACTATTAGCAAAACAGATTCTAAGAATGCACTTAGCCAAAGCCTCTATCAGAAAAATATGAGCGTTCCAAAATATAATTTTCATATCAAAAATGCTAATCTGCCAAAAATCAAACCAAGGTTACATTTAGTTTATTATGATAAAGTTGCAATGTTGTTTTTGCTAATAATAATGCTATTGTGGGCTGTATTAAACCCATTGCAAAATACAAGTTGGCCACTGTTTTATGGGGTCGCATCAAGCTTGTTAGTTTATGTAAGTAATATTCAGCTTATTCATTGGTTGAGTAAAATACATCTGCCTGAATATTTGCCGCCATTACTCTGTGCTTGTATATTTGGTTTGTACTACTATCTAAGGTCACCGCGTGTCTACTAATGTTTTGGCTAAAGCCATTTTTAAAGCTCAGCTGCTAAGTTTTTTTGGTGTTTTATGTTTGTTGTTCGGCTTGATATTTGCCTGGAATTATATAATCAGCTTTGGCCATGCTCCTGTATTACTAGATGGCTGGGCTTTTGCTTTAGCAATCATTGCAAAAACTTGTGCGCGTCTCCATCAAATATTGCCTTTTGCTTTAGTGCTAGCAGTAGCACAAACCATGTTGAACTTCACTTATAGTGGCCAATTTTTAGCTATGAAGCTTTTTGGTTATGATTTTCGGTCTACTATCTTGCCCTGTGTGCTGACAGTAATTGCATTGAGCTTTGTTTGTTCATACTGCGAAAATATATATAAAGCTGATTTAATGCTGACTGCCAACAACAAGTTTTGTCAAGCAGGAGTTGAAAAACACTGTCAGAAGAAGCCAAATCTATGGGGTTATAAAAATAATCTAATCGTGCATATAAGCAAAATTAAGGATGGACATGCTAGCGGCCAGATCATTACTCTTAATCCAAAAAATTCAGCAGTGGTTACTGTCTCTTGGCCAAATGACTTATTTTATCATGATGGCTTTTGGTGGGACAAAGCCATTAAGTTACCAATTTCGCTAGCCGCAGCAGATTTCAAATATTCGGCGTTAGCCAAGGCCGATCAGCCTACGGGTTTTAGTTTGCAGCTATCATTGGTGTTTGCTGCAGTTGGTGCAATATTGCTGGCATTCTTTAGCTGGGCATGCTTGGCAGATGAACAGAAGTTGTCTAATATGGTTGAATATTTATTCAGGCATTAATATGGTGAAAAAAGTTAGCCCTTGGTGCTTATGGTTTTTGGGCTCATTGTTATTTTTTGCTGAGTATGTTGTCCGCACTTCGTCCAGTGTTATGGTTGGTGATTTGATGCGAGATTTTGCCGTAAATGCTGCGGGCATTGGTACTCTATCAGCATTCTTTTACTACCCCTATACATTTATGCAAATTCCAGTCGGGGCTATAGTGGATCGATATCCTTCTGGGCTAGTATTAACTATCATGGCCGCTAGCTTTGCCTTTGGTTCAATTCTGTTTGCATGGTCAAATAATTTAATTGTTGCTGAAGGTGCAAGAGCCCTTATGGGATTTAGTGCTGCATTTGCATTTGTCGGCACTCTTAAATTAGTGACGGAAAATTTCTCGCCTAAGATGTTAGGTTTTCTAACTGGTGCAACACAGGCGCTTGGGATGTTAGGAGCTGCGATTGGGGAGGGGCCCGTAGCTATGATAGTTGATACTTTGGGTTGGCGTACAGCAATGCTTGGTATGGGGTTATTTATTTCATTAGTTGCTATTAGCTTGTTTATATATGCTAGAAAGATTCAGCGAGGATTAAATAATAAAAAGCTACCAATATTACAGGATGTTAGAAAAGCCATTATGAAAAATAAGCAAGTGCTACTTAATGCATTATTTGCAGGCCTATTATACGCCCCAACTTTAGCATTTGGTGAGCTCTGGGGCTTAAGCTATCTTGAGACAGTTCAACAGCTGCCACATACAACTGCCGCTTCATTAATTTCATGGATTTTCATTGGCTGGGGTTTAGGTGCGCCATTGCTGGGATTACTGTCAGATAAGATTGGGCGGAGAAAGCCAATATTTTATTTTTCAGCATTTTTCAGCCTAATAGCTTTGAGCATAATTTTATTGTTACCATTATCGGCTACCATGTTAAGTTTCTTACTGTTCTTTTATGGCTTTGCGAATTCGGGTCTAGTTATAGCCTATGCGCTGTCAGGTGAGTTAAATTCGGCGCAGCAAACTGGTTTGACCATTGCTTTTACCAATATGTCCTCTGTTTTTATCGGGTCTTGCTGTCAGCCAATTATCGGACGACTTTTAGTTCACTATTGGTCTGGCGAAATAAATGCTGCTGGCTCTCCAGTTTATGGGGCTATGGCCTATCAGCATGCGTTACTATTTTTACCTTTTCTGCTAATTCTGGCTGGCTTAATAAGCTTTTTTATAAAAGATACTAATTGTAATAAGGTGAGTGTATGAATTCAAAAGTTATTGGCTCAGCGCTATTAATAGCAGGGACCTGTATTGGGGCGGTAATGATTGTTATACCAATAACATTATTGCCACTGGGTAGCTTTGGGGTATTTGCAATGCTAGTCATTTCTCAGTTATTAATGGCTTATTCTGGCATTTTAATATTTGAAGTGGCAGCAACATTTCCCAAGGGAACTGACTTGGCAGCTATGGCATCTGCTATTATTGGGCCTTGGGCGGGCTCATTAGTAAATATGTTGTTTTCCTTGCTGCTTTATTGCTTATTGGCCTCATACTTAACAGGTGGCTCAGCTTTGCTGGCTGAATCTGGCCCATGGCATAATTGGGGCATAGGTTTTTGGGCGGCGCTTGGGGTATTGTTTTTGATGTTGAGTATGCGAGCTCAGGATTGGTTAAATCGTTTTTTTATGTTGCTATTGGTTGTGAGCTTTATTGCTTTTGTAGGCGGTGCCAGTCAGCACCTAAGGCTTGTGAACATAACTTCGGTTCCTTTTACAAGCTTTTGGCCAAGTATTGCGGTATTGGCAACTGCTTTTGGTTATCATGTGATTATTCCAAGTTTGCGCGATTATTTGGATAATGATATCGGCCTATATAAGCAAACATTGTTTCTGGGGTTAAGCGTACCATTAGTTTTATATGTGGTGTGGTGTTTTAGCTTGTATGGATTGTTGCCTTATCATGGAGAGTTTGGCCTATTGCATTTAAGCCAAATGTCAAATGCCTTTATCCATATACAAGATTATTTGTCGCAATTAGTAGCAAGTAGATTAATCCCAATCAGCATGTTTATTTTTATGCTTACTAGCATTCTTAGCTCATATGTTGGAATCGCATTAAGCTTAATGCAGGCTGTAAGTAATAAGTTTAAAATAAATGTGGGTTTTCGTTCAATGGTTGTAATTTTGCCACCAGCAGTTTTTGCCATTCTAATGCCAGGAAGTTTTTTGTTGACTTTAAAGTATGCTGCACTAATTGTGGCAATAATTAGCCTTTTCTTGCCAGTAGTTATGGTTGTGCGATCTCAGTTAAATTTGACTTTAGCAAGAAAATTAAGCCTTGCTATTATTGTTTTGTACGGTTTTGCAGTAATTTATAGTGCTATTGCATAAATAAGGCTTGACTTATTTATATAATTGTTCATAATTATTGTTTTCTTGCCTTAGGGGCTATAGCTCAGCTGGGAGAGCGCTTGCATGGCATGCAAGAGGTCGACGGTTCGATCCCGTCTAGCTCCAAAAGCTGAATGGTTCACGTCCCCATCGTCTAGAGGCTTAGGACACCGCCCTTTCACGGCGGTAACAGGGGTTCGAATCCCCTTGGGGACGATTTTTGATGTGAACATATGAATGATAAATATAATAAGAGAGAGAGAAGGCGCTATAAAAACACTATAGCTAGCCGCGAAGCTATATTAGCATGTCTCAATTCGAACAAATCTGGCGTTAGTATAGAACAGCTGGCGAAAAACTGTGATAAAAAATCAATACTAGCCAGAATTAATGCTATGATCCGAGATGGGCAGATTACCTGCTTGAAAAACAAATACCATGCATCAGACTCTGAGATTTTGGCTGGTTATGTCATTATTCGGCACGATGGTTTTGGGCTTGTGCGCGCTAATGCAGCAGACTACTTATTACCGCCTAGGCAAGCTATGGGCTTAGTTCGCGGTGATTACATTAAATTTAGAACAAGCACAAAACTAATAAAAGGCAAAACTATAGCAATTTTAATTGCAGTTTTAAATCGTGCTAAAAGCAAATTAATCGGTGAGTTTCAAGGGCAGAATGTCTATTTGTATCCAGGGCAAATAGGTGGGCGAGGTTTGCTGAAAACCTCAAGCACAGGCTACAATAAAGGCCAAAAAGTTTATGTGCAAATAGAAGAGTATCCTGATAATTCATATGTGGGCTCAGTTAAAGTTACTTCAGTGCTTGATGAAGTTGATGATATGCGAGTTTGGGCTGCGATTTTACATGGCTTGCCACATGAGTTTTCTACAGATGTGTTGCAGGCGGCGGATCAGTTGAAAATTGCTAGTGATGACGGCAGAAAAGATTTACGGCAATTGCAGTTTGTCACTATAGACGGCGCTACAGCGCAAGATTTTGATGATGCAATCTTTGTGCGGAACTCTGAAAAGGGTTATGTATTATATGTGGCAATTGCTGATGTTTCAGCTTATGTTGCTGTTGATTCTCCCCTAGATCAAGAAGCCCTATTGCGAGCAACTTCAGTTTATTTTCCGGGTCAGGTTATACCAATGCTGCCAGAAAAAATATCGAATGATTTATGTTCATTGCTCCCAAATTGCGAGCGTGCAGTTATGGTTGCAGAGATGATTATTGATAGCCAGGGGCAGCGGCAAGGCACCAAAATTTATAAAGCCCTTATAAAATCTCATGCAAGATTTACTTATACTGAGGTCGCAGGTTTTGCTAATAACCAAAGCTTGGCGCCAGATTTCTGGCAAGAAACGCTGCATGAGTTAAAGGCTATGTGTGCAATCTTAAATATTAAAAAGAAGCAAAGAGGCGCTTTAACTATAGCCCGATCTGAACAAGTTATTTTGCTTGATAAAGATGGTAGTGTTGCAAATATTGAGAACACTACGGCAAATATTGCGCATAGCTGGATTGAGCTTTGTATGCTAGAGGCCAATGAGGCTGTTGCTGAGTTTATGATAAAACATAATTTATCTGGGATATATCGAGAGCATGGGCAACCAAAGCCAGATAAGTTCCAAGAGCTATGCCACACCCTGAAAAATTTTGGTGTTACGGTAAAAAACACAAAGAATCCTGGAGTGCATGAGTTTCAAGCTATAATTGATGAAATTGAGGCTAAGGGCTTGCCAGAGCCAATATTAATTTTAATGCTGCGGGCTTTGCCGCAGGCTTCTTATACAGAAAAACAATTGTCACATTTTGGTTTGGCTTATAAAAATTATTGTCATTTTACTTCGCCTATTCGACGTTATCCTGATTTATGGGTGCATCGGCAAATCAGTAATTTCTTGTCAGGCAAATCAGTTAAGCAACAATCAGCAGCAATGCTGGCCCAGCATTGTTCTTTTGCAGAAAGACGTGCTGATCAGGCTTCGAGGGACGTTACAAAAAAATACATTTGTCAGTTTATGCAGAGCAAAATAGGTGAGGTTGTGAACGGTACAATTGCTACAGTTTTAGATTTTGGGTTTTTCGTGGCAGTTGACTCTTATGGGGTTGAGGGATTGGTACATATTTCAAATTTGGGTGATGAAAAATTCACGTATGATTCTGATTTGCAAGCATTAATTGGGCAGCTTAGTGGCGACTCCTACACCATTGGTGATTCAGTTGTAGTTAAAATATCTAGAGTTGTCTTGGATTCAGGACAGATAGATTTTAAGATAATAAAAAAATAACCGCTTTAAAAAAATAAGACTATACTTTTTGTAATACGGCGGAGAAATGTATGCAAAATAAATATAGTAAGATGCTATTAATTAGTTCAGAAAAAAATTTATTGTTAAAAAGTAATAGTGAGTTCCAAGTGCTATATAAGGTTTTTTCTGATAAGGCTGATTTTTCAGAATGCTGCTCAGAGAAAACTCTACAAGTTAAAATCCCTAAAGGTCTTCAAGCCGAATTTATAAAAAGCTGTGAGGATATTAGAATAGAGCTGTTATTGCAAATGAATGCGCGGACACAATCGATGACTAAAATTGAAAACTTGCTGGCGCGTATTAGATTTATTAAACTCCGCTTTCTTTTGTAAAGTCAATCTTGCGTGCAACATGAGGCGAGTTTTGTCCTGGTTGTTCCCAAATATCTTTGAAGCTTATTAGATTATGGCTACTTCTAGCTAGTGGTGTATTGTTTGGGATAATATTTTGGGTATTGCTAGCTTTATGGATAGCAATTGAGAGAAAGCTAAGTATGCCGATTAAAACAATCAAATGCGTAGCTATATTTGTATAGTTGCGGTTAATTGCAAAGCTACTGTCCAAAAATTGTAACGTGAGCTCAGCTGCGAAGGCGCATGCTGTCAATAAAATGGCTGAGGTCAAGATAGCATCAGCTCGCCCTACTGCTTTTGGTTTAGTGGTTGCAAGTGCCTTTTTGTACATTATCTGTAACTCTTGTGCATCCTGTTTAAATTGAGGGTCTGCACTGGCTTTGGCTATTTGCTTTAAATCCTTCCAAAATAATTCATCATCACTTTTCATCGGTTTTGCACCTGGGTTTTTTGCTAGTTCTAAACTAGTCTGCATTCTGGCATAAGATGTGATAAGCATACGTATTGATTGGTTGAAATTGTTTGAAATCAAATCCTTTTTCAAGCCCAAAGCGCTGCGAGCTAATATATTTAGATCTAGTAAATCTTTTTTGAACATGTTTTTATCATTTTTAGGAGATGTGGTTGATAGCTTAATCCTATGGCCTGATTGTTTAACATTAATTCTGTCTGTATTAATTTCTTCTATAGCCGCAGTAATTCTTGTTTGTTTATTAATAATAGAGCTATTGCCAAAATCAATTAGTTTTACAGATAATTGGCCGCGCGAGTTTTCTTTGATTATGATGTTGTCAGTATTTAAATCATTGTGAGCAATGTTTTTTTTGTGCAAATCATGAATAGAAATAGCAAGTTTAACTATTATTTCAGCTTTCTTTTTGTGCTTTTTTGAATTTGACTCTAGCCATTTTGTTAAAGTTATACCGGTTCGTAAACTCTCTACAATGCCGCCGGATTTAATTCTTATGGACGCCAAGCCTGCTGAGTTATTTATTTTCACTTGCTCTTTGTCAATCTGACCTGCAATAGATTTAATAGCAGAGCTTTGCTCAATAGGGCTTTTATTGGTATTTTCCATTAGGTTTCTAAAAAATAGATTTAGCCCATCTGTCTTTCTAAACTTAGCAATTCGTATTGTTTTGCCAAATAGGTAGCTAAAGGCGCCTCTTATGCTAGGCTTTATAAGCTTTACTTTAAAAGCTGCGGAGTGTCTGCCAACTCCAACTATATCAATTACTTTCCAGGTGCCGGTTGTAGTTTTGATTTGTTTATTAAGCGCGTCCTTTATCGGGGATGCCTTATTATTAAAAATAATCTTATCTGTATTTTTATCTGTAAGTTGGGTTGGTAAGCTTTCTGATACGATAACATAATATCTTGTTATAGTATTTGTAATTTCTTGCATATCAGCAGTTAGTGTAACAATTTTTGCGGTCCTAACTATATGCTTAATTTCGGAAAAATTTAGCGGAATGCCATTTTTATTGGGTTCGACTTGTTTGAGGCCAAAAGTATCTTTAATTGCAAAGTAATCGCTAGTTGAAAGCTTCAGCTCATTGCCAACATAATAGAAGTCATCTTGAAATTGAACCAAACTCGCATTTGGCAGTGTATTAATTACTCGCATGTCCTCATCCATGAGAAAAGCATACTATAGCATAAAATTCACTATTCTGCAAATTACAGTTGGTTTTATGCATTTAAATGCCGGCTTAATTTTTATGTTGCTATAATTTATCTGGCAGGATAATATACCAGGGTATCAATACATTGGAGGTAGATTGAAGGAAAAGGAAAAGTTCAACATGATGATAGTTGAAGATCATGGTTTATTTCGGACTGGCCTTAAAAGTATGCTTGAAGACGAGCCATTTATTGGGGAAATTCTTGAGGCAGAATCTGGTGAAAAAGCCCTAGAGTTATGTCATGCCACCGAATTTCCAATTCATTTGGTCTTAATGGACATTAGAATGCCTGGTATTGGGGGGCTTGAAGCTACTCTTAGACTACAACGCATGAGCAGTGAGATAAAAGTCCTAGTCGTCACAGTCTGTGATGACTCTCTATTTCCGACAAAATTACTTCAAGCAGGTGCCAATGGGTATATAACGAAAGATGTCTCAGTTAAAGAGCTAATCAGAGCTATTAAAGTCATCTTAAGTGGTCAGCGCTATATTAGTCATGATATCGCAAGACAATTAGCAATTAAGCACCTTTCTAACCAAGATGAATCTCCATTTGACAAACTATCAGAGCGTGAGCTACAAGTAGCTTTAATGGTTAGCAAAGGCATTAAAGTTAGCGAAATCTCTGATAAGCTATGTTTAAGCCCGAAAACAGTAAATTCATATCGATATAGGATTTTCTCGAAACTTGATATAGATGGGGATGTTGCATTAACTCACATGGCAATAAAATTCCACTTACATGAAGATTCTTATGCTTCAGACACAGATCAATGATCTACCAAATTTACCAGGAGTCTATAAGTTTTTTAATGCCAAGCATGAAGTAATTTATGTTGGCAAGGCAAAGAACTTAAAAAAAAGAGTATCTAGTTATTTCTCAAAACAAAGTCATGATTCCAAAACTTTGGAGCTTGTTAAGAATATTTTTGAGCTTGATACGATTATTACTAAAGATGAGTACAGCGCTTTAATTTTAGAAAATGAGTTAATTAAAGAGTTTTGGCCAAAGTATAATATCGCTTTAAAGGACGATAAAAACTATCCATTTATTATAACAAATAAAAAACATGCATATCCAAGGTTTGATTATTTTGCTGGGAAAAAACAAAAAGGCAATGAATACTTAGGCCCGTATACAGATAAAAATGCTATTAAAACTATGTTGAGAGAAATACAGAAATTATTTTTGATCCGCTCTTGCACAGATCACCAATTCAACCAGCACAAAGCTTGTTTGCTATACCAAATAAAACGTTGCAGCGCGCCTTGTGAACAAAAGCAATCACCAGAAAGTTATCAAGAGCAATACAAAGAAGCTTTAATGTTCCTGAAAGGGAAACATTATAAACTACAAGAAAAATGGCAGGCGGAAATGCAAGCAGCGGCAGCCGCTCAAAATTATGAAAAAGCAGCAAATTTTCGTGATCTAATTAAGCGTTCTCACAAATTAAGTGGTAAAAATAACTCAAATGATTCACTCGATGTGGTTGTCCTCGCTAATAAGGATGAGCAAGCATATTTGCTATGGCTTTGGGTTAGAGATGGCATGCTCAAAGGCAAGCAAGAATTTAAAATTCGTAATCCAATAGCAGAACCCAAGGACCATGTATTAGAAACACTAGTCATACAAATTTTAACTAGCATGCCAAGTAAGTTTGGCATTCCAAATCGTATTCTTGTCGATTTGCCGGAGGCGCGCTGGTCTAATGTTCAGTTGGTAACAGGCATGAATATAAAACAAGAAAACCCAAAAAACCCCAGGATGCAAAAATGGTTGGATTTGGGGCAACAAAATTTAGCGCAAACACTAAAAAAGATAGATATAAAATGGGGTGAGACTATTTTTAATGATCAAGAGTTGCAGCAGATATTACAGCTAGCAAAACCACCAAAACACACTGAATGCTTTGATGTTAGCCATACCTCAGGCAAGCAGGTTTATGCATCCTGTGTTGTTTTTGATGAGAATGGCCCAAATAAAAAACTATATCGCACATATAAAATTCCATTTGATGATAAGCCAGATGATTACCTGGCCCTTAACTATGTATTTAATAAACGTTACCAAGATATAAAACAAGTGCCAGACTTAATAATAGTAGATGGCGGCAAAGGACAATTAAATATACTACTATCAGCTCTTAAGAGCACGATTTGTGCAGATGTGCCAGTGCTCGCCATTTCAAAAGGCCCAAGCAGGAAAGAGGGGGGGGAATTGCTCCACAGTCGGGAGTTTAAAGATTATAAAGTATCACAATTTAACCAAGCCCTATATGCCTTGCTTTATATTAGAAATGAATCCCATAGATTTGCTCTAAGGCAACACCGAAAAGCCAGAGAAAAACACTCTATTTGCTTTAAAATTGAAAATGTTCCGGGAATATCAAGTAAGAAAAGACAAGAGCTCTATAGCTATTTTGGAGGGCTGTCTGGTTTGCGTTCAGCTTCTATTCAAGAAATAGCTAAAGTAAAAGGTATTGGGCCAAAATTAGCGCAGAAAATACAAGAATTTTTAAATGATAATTAACAAAAATGCTTGGTCTTAGATTCCCAAAATTTTGCTTTATCTAGCAACTCAGGCATTGACAGCTTGGTAAACTGCCGATCCTTCAGCAAACGAACTCCATTTACCCAAACATCAGTAACCTGTGAGCTTGCAGCTGCAAACACAATCTGTGCCACAAGATCATGACGAGGGAAACTATTTAACTGTGCAACATCCCAAGCAACAAAATCAGCAGATTTCCCCACCTCTAAACTCCCAATATGTTGTTCTAGGCCTAGGGCCTTTGCTCCGTTTATAGTTAGCATTTCTAGGGTGGTATTTGCGCTGGTTAAGCATGGGTCACTATTAAGAGCTTTGTTAAGCAGGCTAGCATTTCTTGCCTCCGCTAACATATCAAGGTCATTATTGCTAGCAGCGCCGTCAGTGCCAACTGCAACGTTTAAAGACGCAGCATGGAAATCATTTATATTGCAAATGCCAGATGCTAACTTTAAATTAGAGTCCGGGCAGGTAACTATATGGCATGGTCTTCCTCGCAAGAGGTTTAAGTCATCTGTGTTGCAGTGCACCATATGTACAGCAATCACGTGCTCGTCGAATATTCCGAGCTCATGTAAGCGAGCAATTGGGGTCTTATTGTATTGTTTAAGGCTATTAGTGATCTCAGACATGCTTTCATGCAGATGTATATGAATTGGGGCAGGGTGTGACTTGCAGCAGCTTAATATTTTTTTAAAACCTGCATCATCTACCATATAAGGTGAGTGCGGCGCATACGCAAAGCTAAGCATTGGCGAAGATGAATCTATTAAACTTTTTCCTAAGGCATAATTATCATTAAAGGCTTCAATCCCAATTACAGCTCGCATACCAGTCTCTTGCGTTACAGTTGCTGATATTTCAGGCAAGAAATAATGCTCAGAAAAACATGTGGTGCCATTTAGTAGCATTTCTGCAATGCCTAATTGCATGCCATCACGAATAAATTCCTCCGACATTAGGTTTTTTTCTGCAGGCCAGATGTAATCTTCCAACCAATTTTTCAAAGGTAAGGCATCGCCAATTCCGCGTAATAATACCATAGGTGTATGGGCATGAGCATTGACGAAACCTGGTAACAAAACGTGGTTAGGATAATTAATTGTCTCAACATTTTGGTACTTCGCTGTTGCCTCTTTTGTTGGCAATATATCAATTATTTTGCCATTTGCAATTGCAAAACTGTGTTCAGTAAGTACTTTTTGCTTTGAATCTACCGGGATAATCCAGGGCGCGCTTACTAAGTTTGATATATTAGTCATAAATTTACCCGAAAAGTAAATTGTTTCATGAATCTTTAATGAAGTCTATGCTATACTAGGTGTAGTAAATATTTTTAGTGATTATGGTTCCAGTAAATTCAAACATTTATCGACTTATGCTGGCTGGCTGGTTTGGGGTTATTCTATTCTGGGTTGCAGGTGTTCCAGAAGGCGGTTACCAACAATTAGATGTCAATGTTAGCATCTGGATTGCAAATTTTTTAAAGTCATCACCAGTAGTATCTCAGTTCTTATTTAAATTCAATTCAATTGATGAAACATATATCAATATTCCAATAATGATCCTCTGTCAAATTATTGCTAGTTTACGATTAGCCAAATCTGAAAGAGCCCAAAGCCTATTGAAAATTATAATAATATTTCTTTGGGTTGAGTTTTGGATTCTACTAATAATAAATCCATACCTATCTAAAGTTTTTACTCTTGATGTCCATATTGTGCCAGAAGTTAGCAATTGGATGACAGAGACTAATAGGGTTGTTAATGATAATGCAGCCTTAATTTCAAGGCATGTATTCTCCATGCTGTTTTTTGCTTGGTATTTCATTGATAAAAAAACAGATAACTTTAGCAAAGCGGTAATAGCTATATGTGCAATTACTTTTGCCTTGCCGCCAATGCTAAATGCGAAGCATTGGCTTAGTGATTGGTTGTTTTCAGCTTGGTTTGCTTATAGCGCAGTCCATATAAGTAAATTATTTAATCTTGAGACAATAGCTTCAAATTTCCTTTTGCAAAAGAAATAATGTGCTCTTAACAGGGTTAAAGTTCTGAGTTCTTGTGACAACTTGCTCTGCATTAATAATTTGCCACTTTTTCAATATTATGCTGCTTAAACAATCAGGATTATGTTGATATCGCCCAGATTCAGATAAGCTATAGAGCTCATTCTTCGTGCTTATTTCAATTGTGAATATACAAAAGCCTCCAGCATTTAATGCCAGCCAAATCAGATCTAAGGTTTTTACTAGATCACCGATATATGGCATTACATCAGCTGCCATCACAATATCGAAATTATTATTTCTGGCCAAATAGCCTTCAATCTCAGCTTGCTCTAATTCATCAAATATTTCTAGCTTTTTGGCTTCTTCTAACATCCGACTTGATAGATCAACGCCTACTAATTTTTTGGCAATTTTTTTACAGGCTGTGCCACATAAGCCGGTGCCACAACCAAGGTCTAATACATTGTATTTTTTTGTTAAATCGATATGGCTAAATAGTTGCTCTGCTATAATTATATGCGCCTTATAATCTAAGTTTTCAACTAAGTGTTGCTCAAAAGAATCGGCATAATGGTCAAATAAGTGTGTAACATAATCTGCTGGTGCTTTTGTAAAATTATTGTTAGATTGTTGAATTGCAGCTAATACATATTTAATCTCGGGGCTTTCTGGGTTTATGGTCAGGGCATGCTGATATAGGGCCACAACTTTTGGCCAATTCGCAGCTTTTATATAAATGCTAGCAAGATTAATGATTGGATCTGTTGATTGCGGTAAGTCTAAACATGCAGACTTTAAGTATGGTTTTGCCTCATCATGCCTTTGTAAGGCCAAATAACAGCTGCCAATATTATATTTTGTATACTGATCTGGAGTGCTTGATAATAATTTTAACCAACAGTCTAAAGCTTTTTTATATGCTTGCTTGTGATAGTAAATACTTGCTAAATTGTGCAGGGCTTCGGCATGTTGCGGCTTTAATTTTAAGACCTGAATAAAAGCCGAAATAGCTAAGTCGTACTGCTTTTGTGCCGCATAAACTGTAGCCAACCCATGCTGAGCTTCAGTATGATTTGCTTCGAGCAACAATGCTGCTTCAAACTGTTCTAATGCCTCTGGTAACCTTGCAGTTTGCTGCAAAGATAGACCTAATTGGTATTTGATAGTCGCAGACTCAGGCAATAACTTTATGAGCTCATAAAAAGTTACTATTGCCTGCTCGTGCAAATTAAGTTTTTGCTGGCAGGCACCAATGCGAGCTCTAGCTTTTAAGTGGTTCGAGTCTATAGCAACTGTTGCCTCATATGATGAAATTGCTAATTTAAATGCTAACTTGTGCTCATGCAATACTGCTAAATTATAATGTGCTGAAATACACTTCTCATCGATTTTTAAAACATGTTCATAGCATTTCTGCGCCTGTGCAAAGTCTTTTCTTGCTCTAGCTAACGAGCCTTTAGTAATTAATGAGGGAATAAAGTCAGGCTCAAGTGCTAATATTTTATCAGTTAATTCACTGGCTTGCTTGGTCAAACCTGCAGTATTCAAATAGTGAGCCGAGATGCTCATTGTTTCTAATTCTGCCTCTGTTCTACTTATCTTTTCTGTTAATGCAATTGCTTGGTCATACTGGCCTGATTCTAATAAGACTGCTAGTTCAGTTAGTGTTTTATTTGCCATATTTGTTCTTCCAGTTATTTTTTAAAGACATTATAATGCCAATACTTACGCAGGTGATTAACATATTTGAACCACCATAACTAACTAGCGGTAGCGGAATTCCCACCACAGGTAATAGTCCAACTACCATAGACATATTAATTAATGCTGAGGTGAAAAATAAACCTCCTAAACAAACACAAAGATTCTGGCAGAAACCAGGTAAAGTTCGCTTGCTAATGCTTAAAATCCTTAAACTTAATAATAACACTAAAGCAATCACCGTAATGCAACCGATAAAGCCAAATTCTTCTGCAATTACTGCAAAAATGAAGTCAGTAGTATGCTCGGGTAAAAAGTTAAGATGAGCTTGCGTTCCGAGCATAAAACCTTTGCCAAATAGACCACCAGAGCCAACTGCAATTTTTGATTGCATAATGTGATAGCCAGCCCCTAGCGGGTCGGACTCAGGGTTTAAAAAAGTTAGAATGCGTTTTTTTTGGTAAGTATGCATATGTTGCCATAGCAAGGGCAGCGCCCCTAATAATGCAATAAAAATACTAGCTATTAATTGACGCTTTATCCCAGAGAGAAAAATAGCAATGCCAGCTACAAGTAATAAAACTAATGCTGTTCCTAGATCTGGCTGCTTATAAACCATAAAAAATGGTAGTAATGTTATGCCAAAACCTATTGCTAATGTGGTTAATTTAGGTGGGTGTTCTTTGTGGGCAAAAAACCAACATAAGCATAAAGGTAGAAAAATCTTCATGAATTCAGATGGTTGGAGATGTAAATTGCCAAAGCCCAGCCATCTTTGCGCTCCTTTGCTAATAAAGCCTAAGGCCAGCACAGCAATTAGCAATAGATTACCAACTAAATAGAGAATCGGAGCCCAGTCTTTTATTATTGCATGCGGCACTAGAGCAATACTAAGCATAAGGCTAAACCCTAGTAATACATGAATTAGTTGTTTGCTTACAAAATTAATGTTGCCACCAGAGGCGCTGTACAAAGCAACAACTCCAATAGTCACTAATAATGCAGTATAAAGCAAAAGCTGTCCGTCAATTGCAGCGCGGATGATTTTCAGGGTCATACTAAGCGTAAAAACTTACATTCTAACAAAAAAACTTATCAAATGTAATTTTGATGTTCAATCCAGGGTTAGCATCGATTAATTTAATTTTAGCATTATGAAAATCAACAATTTCTTTCACTATACCAAGGCCCAAGCCACTACCATTAGCCTTGTTGCCAACCACTCGGAAAAATCTCTCAAAAATTCTGGTTTTTAATTTATCTGGAACCCCAGGCCCTTGGTCAATAACCTCTAAAATAACGTTTTTTCCTTTATTCATTAGTTTAACAGTCACTAAGCTTGCTTCTGGGCTATAACGAATAGCATTATCGATTAGATTCCTTAACAAAATCAATATTGCAGTACTATTGCCTAAGATACTATGTTCAGAATCACTAATCAGCTCTATTTGAATTTGTTTTTTATCGGCTTGTGGTAATAATTCAATAATAATAGTTTGAGCTAATTCTGTGAGATTTAGTTTTTGAGGGTCATTGATCTCGGCGCCAGGAGTCATGCGGCTTAAAGTAAGCAATTGCTCAACCACATGTGCGCTGCGATCGACACAAAGTGAAAAAATAGTTAAGGCTTGCTGGATTTTTTTTGGGTCATGCTCTTCTTGCGCTAACTGCAAATGCGCACTTAATGCAGCCAAGGGAGTTTTCAATTCATGAGCGGCATCGCCTGCAAAGCGCTGTTCTCGCTGAAATGAGTCATCTAATCGTTCGAGCAATGAGTTTATGGCTTTAATCAGTGGCTCAACTTCTGTGGGCATATCTGTTATTTCTAAGGGTATTAAACAACTGCGTTTGCGCCGGCGTAGTGATTTGGTGGCCTCTGCTAAGCTAGACAGCCCTTTGTTAACTACCGCCCAAATTAATAGGCCAAGAAAGGGGTAGGTGATTAACATTATAATAAATGATTCTTCAGTTATTTCTCGTTCAAGTTTGGCGCGAAAGTCATGCCGTTGAATTGTGTAGATACTTAATTTTCTTTCTGGCTTGTAAAGATGAAATAAACGCCAGGGGCTATGCTTTAACCAGAGATCATGGTAGCCAGCTTTTAGTTTTTTTATAGAGAATTCTGGCAGGGATTTTGATTGTATTGCCTTATTGGAATTGTGATCTATAATTAAATATTGGACGCTAGTATTAATAGATTCATCTGAATGTGTCGGGGCGTTAATATTATTAATTGACTTTTGAATGCTGTCGAATTTCTTTGTATTGCTAGTAAATGCCAAAATAGTGTGAGCTGTAAGGGATAATTGGCTATCAAGATTTTTTTGAAAACCTTGATGCTCAAGAAATAAATTGCCAACAATTGCAATGGTACTAACTAAAGTAACACTTAATAGTAAATTAAGAACAAGAAATGATTTAATGGAATTAGTTGCCATAGCTTAATCATCGGTTAGATCTACAATGTAACCCACTCCTCTAATTGTCCGGAGTTTTAAGTTTTCACCTAATTTTTTTCGGACACTGTGAATATATACTTCTACGGTATTACTGTCACTTTCATCACCCCAGCCATACATTACTTGTGAGATTTGTTCTCGAGTTACTACCTTGCCGGCTTGTTCTAATAATTTATGTAAGATAACAAACTCTCTTTTAGAAAGATTTAGTGTAGAGCCTTGTACTTTAACTTCATGCGACTGATGATTCATGGTAATATTGCCAGCTACTAGCAAATTCGATGTGCGTAAGTTAGCACCACGAATTTGCGCATTTAATCTGGCTCTTAGCTCTAAGAAGTTAAAAGGTTTGGCAATGAAATCATTAGCGCCAGCATCAAGTCCTTTGATGCGAGTATCAATATCATCGGTAGCTGTTAGAATAATTACAGGGGTGGATATTTTGTTGTCACGAATGGATTTTAAAACCGACAAGCCAGATTTTCCAGGCAAACCTAAATCTAGAATTATAGCATCAAAGCTTTCTTTACCTGGCAATACTGCTCTTTGTGCTTCTAGGCCATTTTTAATCCAATCAACCACAAATAATTCTTGTTTCAGACCAGAACAAATGGCTTCGCCTAGAAGTTCATTATCTTCAACCAGTAAAATCCTCATAAGTCCTCACTTTATTAAAGTTTTTTCAAGTATAGCACTTTTAAATCATAAATGTGAAAAAACATTATTTCCACTTGCACATTGCACTTATAAATTTTATTCTGCACTTATATCTTTGAGGAGCATATTTTTATGGCAAACAGTAAAGCCAGCAATTTCTCTAAATTTATCTCACTAGTTCGTGATCATGAAAGCCCAGAAATATTTAAGACATTGAATGATGTACAAAGAAATAAACTATATGAGCTTTGCTGGGAATTCATGCAAAAACGTCCTGCATCTAAGGTCAAATTATCTATAGAAACACTTTATGGCTCTGATTTTTTAATCCTTAATATGCTAGATATGCCTTTCATTGTTGATTCTGTGCGAATGGCTTTATCTCGAGCTGAATTAGATGTGAAATCATTTTTAAATATTGCAGATATTTCGTTATCCCGAGTAAATGATAATATCTCTGATTGGAACTCTGGCTCAAATATGGAAGCGCTATTAATAGTGGAGCTTGCGAATATTCCAGACAAAAAAACTGAACATATTTTAGCTACGATACAGGCTGTAGCTGAAGACGTTATGCTGGCAGTGGAAGACTGGCAGCCTATGCAGAGCAAAATGGCTGAGTGCATAACAACTATTGAAAATATAAAAAATGCTGTTTCTACAGATGAGGCAATTGAGTTTCTTAATTGGTTGCAAGAACATTTTACTTTTTTTGGGTTTCGGGCCTATACGGTTAAAAAACCTGCAGGCAAAGAATTACATTTTGACAAGGGGTCAGCATTAGGAGTTTTGCGTGCAAATAACTCATCTTTGGCTGGCTACGCACCATCCTCTGATGTTACACATTATACTGAAGATTCATTAGAGCAATTCATTATAGTCGGCAAGTCTAAATACCGTTCGACTATTCACCGTCCAGTTTATACTGATGTAATTATCGTTCGGATGCACGATATGGCCAATAAATTCATCGGCGAATATCGCTTTTTTGGGCTGTTTACTTCTAATGCCTATGAGAGTGATCCAATGGTGATTCCGTTTTTAAAGCATAAATCCAATGCAATATTAAATCACTTGATCAAGAAAGATGTTGTCGCAGAAGGTTACACTTCAAAGAAGGTTAAGCAATTTATTCGCAGTATCCCTCGAGACGAGCTATTTCAGGCAGATACGAGTGAATTAGTTAACATGATAAAAAATGCTTTAGCCCTACAAAATAATGCTTCAATAAAAGTTATTTTGCGAAGAGATAAGTTTAAACGTTTTATCACCATGATGCTATATTTACCACAAAGCAATCATACTTATGCAAGATGTGAAGAAATTGCAAAGTTTTTAAAGCAAACCTACAACTCAGATGATGCAACATATCAAACAACATTGTTGGATTTGCAGCATGTTTGTGTGCATTACGTCTTAAGAACTTTTGATAATGCAGACTCAGGGGTTGATGCAAACCAAGTCAAACAACAAGTATTAAAAATGTCCCGGACCTGGGAAGATTTACTCAGACTTAGCTTGCCAGAAGGTATTTTGTACAGTACAAGCAAACAATATAAGTTCACTAATAATTTCAAGGAACAATTTTCTCCAGCTCAAGCCCTCGAAGATTTGAGCTTTTTAATGAAATTGGAGGAAGATGATCCAATTAAATTAGACATGAAAATTAATGCTAGCACAGGCTTTGTGCATATAAGATCATATCAGTGGAAACAAAATTTAGCCTTGTCAGAGGCACTTCCTATATTTGAAAATCAGGGTTTTGAGCTAAAACATGAAGCTGGAGCAGGGGTAATAGGTCCGAATAATACTATACACTGGGTCTCAGAATTTACTGCGAAACCAATTATACCATTAAGCGACAATAATGGTTTTTTGCAAGGAATAATAAACACCTTTTACAGAGTTTTGGCCCAGGAAGCATCAAACGATAGCTTTAACCAATTAGGCTTGCGCGCTGGGCTTCAGTGGCATGAAATTAGGGTCATACGAGCGATTGCAAATTACTTAAAACAAATTGGTTTTAGCCTAAGTATTGACTACATAGCAAATACTTTAAATCATTATCCGCAGATTACACATGAGCTTATGCAGTTGTTCAAGGTAAAGTTCTCATTAGATGAGGCAGCTTCAACACGTGATTCATTATATTCTCAGCAATTGTCAACTTTAATGACTGCGCTTGAAGCGGTTATGTATGTTGATGAAGATAAAATTTTTCGGGCTTTTGTCTCAGTAATAAATGCTTGTGTCCGAACCAATGCCTTCAAGCTCGGAGCAGACAAAAAAAGGCTATCTTATGTCTCTTTAAAAATCCACTCAGCAGATGTGCAAGATGTACCATTACCGGCCCCTAAGTTTGAGATATTCACATTTTCTCATAGGTTTATGGGGGTCCATTTGCGAGCTGACATGGTTGCTCGTGGTGGTATGCGTTGGTCTGATAGAGAAGATTTTCGTAGAGAAGTACTTGACCTTATGAAAGCACAGCATGTGAAAAATTCATTAATAGTGCCAGCAGGTGCAAAAGGTGGATTTGTGTTGGGACGCAATCTGGCGAATATGTCAGTTAAAGAGATTCATGAAGAGGCAGTAAAATGTTACAAATTATTTGTTAGCTCATTACTAGATTTAACGCATAATCTTGTTAAGGGCGAGGTTTGTGCTCCTGATCAGGTAGTTTGTCACGACGCTGAAGATTCATATTTGGTTGTTGCAGCTGATAAAGGCACTTCAACATTCTCAGATATTGCAAATTCAATTTCTGAAGACAAGTATAATTTCTGGCTAAAAGATGCTTTTGCAACTGGTGGCTCTAAAGGCTACGATCATAAGAAAATGGGCATTACCTCTCGAGGCGCCTGGGAGTCAGTTAAATGGCACTTCCGTGAACGGGGCGAACGCATTGACGAGCGTCCTTTTACCGTGGTTGGTATCGGCGGGATGGCTGGAGATGTTTTTGGTAATGGTATGTTGCTGTCGAAACAAATTCAACTAGTTGGAGCTTTCAATCATAAATTTATATTTTTAGATCCTAATCCAGACCCTAAGACCTCATACCAAGAACGCTTAAGGTTGTTTAAAATGCCAGATTCAATGTGGACAGATTATAATACAGCACTTATCTCGATTGGAGGCGGTATTTATTCTCGATTCGATAAGACAATTCCATTGAGTCCAGAAATATGCCAAGCGCTTGGAATCTCAGAGATAAAACACATGACGCCAACTGAGCTAATAAAAAGTATGCTAAAAGCGCCAGTTGATCTGATTTGGAATGGTGGCATAGGTACATATGTTAAAGCTAAGCAAGAAACTGATATTGATGTAGGAGACCATGCAAATGATCGTCTGCGAATTAATGGTAATGAGTTACGATGTAAAATTTTTGGCGAAGGTGGCAATTTGGGGATGACCCAACTTGCTAGAGCTGAGGCTGAGTTTGCCGGAGTAAGGTTAAATACAGATTTTATTGATAATTCAGCTGGTGTTGATTGTTCTGATCATGAAGTAAACATAAAGATTTTACTCAATGCAATGTGTGAGCATGGAGAGCTTAGCATGGTTGAACGTGATAAGTGGTTAGTTAAGATGACAGATGAAGTTGCAGATTTAGTGCTAGAGAACAACAAAACTCAAAATTTATCACTAAGCATTGCGGCCGATATGTTGCCTGAAAATTTACATTTATTTGAAAGTTTTATTGATTGGGCTGTTAATAAAAATTATTTAAATAGAGAAATTGAGTTTTTGCCATCAGCAGAAGAACTGCGTGAACGTGTTGCAGTTGGCAAGTCATTCTCGCGCTCAGAGCTAGCTATATTACTAAGCTATAGTAAAATCATCTTGCAAAAACAGATTTTAGCTGGAGATTTCGCCGATAGTAAAGCGGCCAGTGCATATGTTTATAAAGCCTTTCCGAGCTCAATGATTAAACTTTTTGGGGGTAAGATGCAAACACATCCTCTGCGACGAGAAATTATCGCAACCCAATTAAGTAGTGATTTTGTGCAAAGTCTAGGTATTACATTTATTCCAGAAGTGATCGACGAGGTCGATGTTACTGTGGATGAGATTTTATCAGCTTTTCTGTTCGTTAAAGAGTTCTTTAATTACCAAGGTGTCATTGATTGCCTAAGGGCTAATGAAGATGCTCTGCCACACGAAACTTATATGAAAATTTGGCAAAATATTCGCATGTTAATGCGGCGCAGCACTAGGTGGATTATTCGCAATAAAGGCATAAATCCAGCGGATGAAAAGCTACTACAAAAATATCTTCTAGAAAAAGCAAAAATCAATAATATCTTGCCTAAAATTGCGACCGGGCAACCTAAAAAGCTCTATGCAAAAATGAGCAAGCAATTAAGCAACTTTTCGGTAAGTAAGCAAGATCGTGAAATTCTCTCTAGAGCATTGCTTGATTTTTCATCATTAAATATAATTGATTCAGCCATAAAGTATGAAGCAGATGTGAGTGATATAGCTGAGGTGCATTTTCTAGTGTTTGATAAGATGAAAACTGACCTATTAAGAATAGCCACTTCTTATAATAACTTTTCTAGTCGTTGGTCTGTAATTTCCAGGTTTAAAGTTAAAGGTGAAATTGATTCCTTGCAACGAGAACTCACAGGTGTCTTTTATACACACTGCTATGAAAAAAACATCAAGAAGTGCTTGAAAAACATTGAGGAAAGACATGCATCTTTGCTGCAAACATGGCAAAAGTATTCAGTTTTGTTGCAGCCAGATGCCCGCTTGGATTTTGAGGTGATTTTTGTCATGATTTCCGAATTGAAAAAGTTTAAAAATGAATTGGCAGATTATTATGTGAAGGTTAATTAATATGATGGCAATTAATACTATTGAGCGCTCAGGTTTTAAATACTTTAGCAATAACATTGATTCAGATACTGCAATTATTTTTATGCATGGAGTGCCATTTAATGCTCAACTTTGGCTGCCAGTTTTAGAATTAGTTTCTGAACATAGTTGCTATGCAATAGATTTAAAGGGTTTTGGCTTTGGGGCAAGCAGTTATGATTTAGCCCCAAATGATTATAACTTAATTGAGCAGCTTAATTGGCTGAAGCAAACTATAGCTACAATCTCAGCTGATAAATATATTTTTGTTATGCACGGCTGGTCAGCAGTCCCAGGGACAATGCTAGCTCAAACAATTGCGGATAAAATAGTTGGATTAGCTTATTTCGAAGCACAATTGCGCGCTGTTACCGCGCCAGACATGCTGTCTTTACCAATGCAGACAATTGCTAAGAGCTTACTCGATCAAAAAGATTTAGCGGAGTGGGTTATGCAGGAAAATGGCTATCCGGAACTATTTCTCAAGCTAGCATCAATTTCGGACTTGCAGTTATTGCAGGACAAATTTGGGGAACAATATACTGAGCCAGCATGTAGAGCAGCCATACTACAATACTTGTATGAGATTCCGCTTGGTTTCCAGCATAGCAAGATTATCGAGGCAATTAATATGAATGGCGCTTTCTTGGAAAGAGCAGATATAAACAAATGTCTACTCTATGCAACTCCTGGTCTGATGACAACTATGAGCACTGTGCAATGGGCAAAAGATAATCTTGCTGATTTAACTATGGTTGACTTAGGGCATGCTCTGCATTCTGCGCCGATGACAATACCGCATGAATTTGCAAAATCATTGAATTCTTGGTTAACAAAAGTTAATGTTTAGTCTTCTGCGTATATAACTTGACCAGTAGGCACATGTTGATTTGCAGACAAGCAGTGAACTGCTTGATCGTCAAAGAATATATCAGCTGCAAAAGCCTCTAAGAAACCACCTTTGTCTAGCCCCCCTAAAAATAAAGTTTCATCTAATCGAATATTCCAAGCCCTTAAGGTTCTAATTACACGTTCATGTGCAGGCGCAGAGCGCGCAGTCACCAAGGCAGTTCGGATAGGGCATTTTTCAATTGGCAATGTTGTTTGTAAGGCATAAAGCGCCTGTAAGAAGCCAGCAAATGGACCTTGGGCCATAGGTAATTTAGCATTATCATGTTCATGATTAATAAAAGACTCAAATCCCTGGTTTTTATATAATTTTTCAGCAGCATCAGAAAAAATAACAGCGTCCCCATCAAAAGCAATATTTAAGGTATCATCAGTACTGCTGGTATAGGGTCTTGGTAGAATATGTGCTGCAGCATGATTTGCCTCAATTGCTAAGCGAACATCATCTGGATTTTGCGAGAGAAATAAGTCTGTGCGAAAAGAGGCAAGATACTTAAAAGGTGAATTGCCATCACAAAAACAAGATCTAAGGATCGACAATTTATGGTGCTTAATTGAATTAAAAATCCTGACCCCAGTGTCAAAGCTATTGCGTGAGACTAAAACCACTTCAACATTATCCTCTGCAATTTCATTCAATGCTAGAAACTTTTTTACCATGTTAAATGCTGAGCCTGGAGTTAATGGTTCTTGTTCTTTTTGCCGCTGATGCTGCATATATTTTTCTGGGCCATGCTCAGTAAAATATTTATGATCATCTTCTAAATCAAATAATGCTCTAGAAGAGATTGCGATACAGAGTTTCGCTTTTTCCTTTAATGGTTTTTTATGCATATTAATCCTCAAATAATGGTTTGTTTTTTGCAGAGTCATGACGAGCCCTCTGATCACTGTCGATATATCTATCAGTGATGCTAGAATGATTATGACCAGCATCATCTCGAACGTGTTCAATTGGCCGATTTTGGACATCTGCAGTTATGGCAGTGTGCCGCAACCAATGCACAGTTGCAACTGATAGATCACGGGCTTCATGCATTAAATCCCTGGCCTTTAACAAGGTAATTGCTTGATCAAAGCTACTTTGTACGATTGATCTAATATGACGAATACCAATGCCACCATTGCCCTTAATTTTTGGTATTAAAGGAAAAGTTTCATTTTTATGGGGCAGGTCTGGTAAATCTAAGCTATTTCGAAATCTAGTTAGAGCCAAAAGTAGTGCATCAGGTACAGCGATTTCTCGATATTTATTGCCTTTGCCTATAGTTTTAAACCACCATGCGCCATGCTCATCTTGAATGAAATCACCCATAGTTGGGTGGTGCAGTTCACTTATGGCAATTTCTGAAATTCTTAAGCTTAACAAGTATAGGATACTTAGAATAAACAAGCTTCGCTCACCTTGCTCGCAGCTAATACAGGCATCTCTAGCGCAATTCATCACAGTTTGCCATTGTAATTGTGATAGCTTTCTTGTGACTCGTGAGGTTTGTTGGTGTTGTTGTATAAGCCGTTTCTTTTGCCGTAACATCCTAACCGGATTTAGTTGATAGATTTGTTCTTGTTGTAAAAATGTGTAAAAAGTGCTCAAAATCGCTAGCATAGCACTTAATGCAGAATTGCTTAATTTTGGTTTTTGGTCCCTAGCCACAAATGGCCTCCAGTCAGAGTTTTGTCTGCGAGGATTTTGTCCAATGAATCTTGGCTTATGCGCAGTACTGCACCAGGATTTTGGTGGGTCCTTGATAAATTTTATGTATTGCTGGATATCCTCTCTAGTTAGAGCGATAACTTGTTTTAATGTTTTTTGTGCTAAACACCATTGAAACAAGCGCTCAATTTCTCTACGATATGCTTTAAAGGTATCTGCAGAGCCCTGGTAACACAGCAAAAAACTTGCACATGCCGTGAAATCTGCTAAAGCAATTTCACCCTTGTCTAAAACGAATTTTGGCGGCTGGTGTTTATGCTCAGCTAAATGAATCGCTTGATCAAATATTGCTTGCGGCTTTACCATAAAATCTGTGTTAAAATTAATATAGTAATCTAAATTTGTTAAGGAGAAAAGGTGGAAGTTTATCTTGATATGTTGAAATTCGTGCTTGCGCACGGCACTTATAAGAGCGATCGCACTGGTGTTGGAACCAAAAGTGTTTTTGGCTATGATGTTCGGTTAGATCTAAAAGCTGGCTTTCCAGCTCTAACAACAAAAAAACTATTTTTCAAAGGTGTGGTTGGTGAGTTAATATGGTTTTTGCGTGGGGAAACTAATATATCTTACCTAAAGGATAATGGGATTAATATTTGGAATGCGTGGGCAGATGACAATTTGAATCTGGGCCCAGTTTACGGTGCACAGTGGCGTTCTTGGCCAACTGAAAATGGCAGTATTGATCAAATTAAGAATGTAATCCAACAAATCAAATCTAACCCAAATTCAAGGCGCTTAATAGTTAATGCTTGGAATGTTGGCTTGCTTGAGCAAATGGCATTGCCACCATGCCATCTAATGTTTCAGTTTTATGTGGCAAATAACAAGCTATCAATCAAAGTAATTCAGCGCTCTGCAGATGTGTTTTTAGGGGTGCCATTTAACTTTGCATCATATGCCTTGCTTACGCATATAATTGCTGCGGAATGTGGACTTGAAGTTGGTGAGTTGATTTGGTCTGGTGGTGATGTTCATATTTATGATAATCATATGGATGCAGTTAAGAAACAACTTGAACGAGCACCACACCCATTGCCAGAGCTTGAATTCGCTAAGAAGGATAACATCCTTGACTATGAGATTGCGGATTTTAGACTAAAAGATTACATTTGCCATGGCAAAATACCAGCAGAAATTGCAGTATGAATATCCTAGGTATTGAATCATCCTGCGATGAAACTGCAATTGCCATTTTGGCCGATAATGAGGTCCTAAGTCACAGTATTCACACACAAATTCCATTGCATCAAAAATGGGGTGGGGTAGTGCCAGAATTGGCATCCAGAGATCATGCGGTGCGAATGCTGCCATTAATCCAAAAAACTCTCAGTGAAGCAAAGCTTGATCTAACAAAAATAGATGCTTTTGCATATACTGCTGGTCCAGGCTTAATTGGCTCATTACTAATGGGAGCAACTGCCGCTTGCACCTTGGCTGCGAACTACCAAAAGCCAATTTATCCAATACACCATTTAGAAGGCCATCTGTTCTCGGCTTTAATTGATAATGCTGAGCAATTTCCAGCAATAGTACTGCTAGTTTCTGGTGGCCATAGTATGTTTATAGTTGCGCACGCTCCTGGAAATTATCAAGTGGTTGGCCAATCTGTCGATGACGCAGTTGGTGAGTGTTTTGATAAGGTCGCAAAGCTTATGGGGCTAGGTTATCCAGGTGGGCCAATAATTGAAAAGATGGCTAAAAATGGAAATGCAAAGCGTTGGAGTTTGCCTAGGCCAATGCTACATTCGGCCAATTGCAATATGAGCTTTAGTGGCCTAAAAACTGCAGTAATGCAAACATGGCAAAAGTTAGATCAGCCGAGCGAGCAAGATAAAGCTGATATGGCTGCGAGCTTTCAACAAGCTGTATCAGATGTTCTGCTTAAAAAAATGAAATTAGTTTGTAAATCATATGCTATAGATACAGTGTTGCTCGTAGGGGGTGTTGCTGCTAATAATTTCATTAGAGCTGAGCAGAGTGCAATGCTAACTGAGCTCAATAAAAGATTATTATGCCCTAAGCATGAATTATGCACTGATAACGGCATTATGATTGCAAAATCTGGTATGATGCGAGCAAAATATGCCACTAAAAGCCTAGGTCCAGGAGAAATATTTGTCAGGCCACGCTGGCAGTTATCTGATTATTTAGCTGACTGGTGGGATCTCAGAACCATTTAGTAACCTTTTGAAGTTATCACGGTGGCTTACAATAACCGCAATTGCTGGAATAATTAGCGCCAGATAATCCTCAGGACTAGTTATAGGTGCAAAAAATGACAAACTAGTCACTATTATAGCAATCATAGCTGATACTGATGAGATTTTAGTGATTTTAAAGCTTAATAACCAAGCTATTAAAGCAATTGCAGCTAGTTTTATTGATATGGATATAATAATTCCAGCAGTAACTGCCACGCCCTTGCCACCCTTGAATTTATGATAAATTGGGAATATATGCCCCAAACAGACTCCAGATGCAGTATATGAAATATGCTCAGCAGGTAAAAGCTTTAGTACTAATATTGCCTTGGTAAAATCAATAGTAAAAGCTATAACTGCCGGCACCTTGCCATGTACTCGCAACATATTAGTTGCCCCAGGGTTTTGTGAGCCTTTGGTCCTAGGGTCAGTTAATTTAAAGTACTTGCTAATTATTATTGCGCCATTCAGTGATCCCACTAAATATGCAGCTAGAGCACTTAACCACCATTCCATATAAATTCCAATATTTAAAACCATTAAAGTTTACCACTTATTTTTTGTAAATATAATAGCAGGCTAGCATATGGAGTCCGGCCTTTGTAGGCTGTGATGAAGTTATTTTTTGCTAGTTCGCCGTTTGGCTGAATAATTATATGACCAAAGCTAGGTTCTAAAAATATTTGAGGTCGGCCAAATTCAATGGATCTTGCTTGTGCTAATTCTAATTGCTGAGAAACTGCTAATCGGCTATTAAACCAACGCATTTGGTGAATGCTAACTAATAGTCCAGCCTGAATTATATCAGGTAATAGCCAGCCAGCAAAGGCAATATCGTAGCATATGATTGGTAAAATAAAAGTGTTTTTAATCGGAATTAATTTTTGGTTATCATTATTAGCCGGACTTAAATTATTAGGCACAGTGTAAAATTTTTCATAGATGCTTTTTAAGGGCCAATACTCCCCAAAAGCTACTAAATTATATTTTTTATGGGTGCTGATTGAGCCGTTAGCATGGAGCGCAATAGTGCTATTGTAAAGTTTAGAATTTGCTTGGCTAAGGCCGCCAAAGATTGTTAAATGTTGCCGACTGAATTTTTTTAAAATATCTTGCTCATACTCTGATAGTGTATGATGAATTACACCTTCAGGCCAGAGCACAAAATCAACAGGATTAGTGCTCTGGCTTAAATCAGTTAAGAAAGGTTCATAGTGATTTTTAGAGTGCTTGGCTTGAAAATGTAATTTTACAACCTCAGCTTGGGTCCAATTGCTAGGCAATACGAAAATACTTATTAGCCAGATAATGCTTGGAATCAAGAATATTTTTCCTCGTTTAAATACTTCCATAAAAGATGCAATTACGAACGAAAGGAGCAAGCTCGTCCCATGCACACCAATTATTGCAAGCCATCCATGCCAAGGGCTATGAATTTGTGTATAACTTAATAATAGCCAAGGGAATCCTGAAAATAAAAAGTAAGAGCGAATTATTTCAGAGCTGGTTAACCATATAGGCCATAGCCACATTTTATATTTATTTCGGACCATGCGGCCCATTAAGGCTGGTATGGCAGCAATCAATGTTAACGCAATCGCAGTAATTGATAAGGCAGGAATCAGTGGCAGCATGCCGTAGTTTTTTATGCTAAAAAACAACCAATAGCAACCAAAAATAGCTTGTCCTAAAAAAAACCAGAAGCTGTTTTTATTAGAGCTATTATATAGTATAGCATAAGCAAATATTGTGATCGGGTATAATTTAAAAGGCGCAAATCCTAAGGTGCTTATACCTCCAAGTAATAACAGTAAGCTATTGGATCTCAATCTTTGGTATGATGATTTTGATTGATTTAATGTGTCTTGCATCTGCATGCTCAATTTTGAATTTTACCCCACTAATTTCAAATGTAGCCTTAGGCTTGGGGAAATGACCTAATTTTTGTGCAATATAACCACCAAAAGTATCAACGCTATCAGAGCTAAACTTAGTTCCAGCAGCTGCATTTACTTCTGTCAAAGGCATATTGCCAGCAATTAAAAAAGAGCTGTCAGTTAGCTGTTTTATAGTTAGTTTTTCTTCTGATGTGAAATCCTCATCCTCTATTTCACCTAATATTTCTTCAATCACGTCTTCTAGAGTAATTAAGCCAGCAACTCCATTATACTCATCTTTAACAATTGCCATATGTGTGTGGTTTTTCTGAAACTCTTTCAATAAAATATCTAAGCGCTTACTTTCTGGTACAAAAAAGGGCTCAATACACCAGTCTAGTGTGCTTTTACTTTCACCTTGTTGAATTAATATGTTTTTTGCCAATAAAATTCCAACTATTTCATCTTTGTTGTCAGTAGTTACTGGGTAACGCGAGTGACGGGCAGTACTAATCTTCTGATAAATCACATTTTTGTTATCTGACACATGAATAGTATTCATATTAGCTCTTGGGACCATGACATCTCGCACCTGAATTTGTGATAACTTAAGCATCATTGCTATTATATTGTGCTGGTTACTTGAAATGTCATTGCTCTTTTTCATACTATTTAGTAGCGCTAGGAAGCAGTCCATATCATTTTTTTTTGCCAAACACTTTAATCGGGTAAATATTTGCATATGAAGCTCCTTTAAGACAACTCACCTAATAAAGAGTTGGGGTTAACTTTTGTTATAGTGACTTTAGAGACTTGACCAATCAAGCGTTGCCCACCTTTAAAATGCACTACTCTGTTATTCTCGGTTCTACCTGTTAAGAATTCCCCATGTTTTTTGTCAAAACCAGTTACTAAAACAGATTGCGAGCTGCCTAGCATAGCAGCACTTATAGCATTCGCTTGCTGCAATATACGTGTTTGCAATATTTTTAAACGTTTCTTCTTTATTTCTAAGCTAACATCATCAGGGAGTTGTGCAGCTGGTGTGCCAGGCCTTCGTGAATAAATGAAGCTAAATGAGTGATCAAAGCTTATCTTCTCAATTAAACTCATCGTATCCGCAAAATCCTGATCAGTTTCACCAGGAAATCCAATAATAAAATCTGAGGATATGCTAATGTTTGGTCGTACTTTTCTTAGTTTTTTAATGCGCTCTCTGTACTCTAAGCTAGTATAGCCACGCTTCATCATGCTTAAGATTCTATCTGAACCACTTTGCACAGGCAAATGTAAATGATCTACTAGCTTTGGTTGTTCGGCAAAGGCTTCAATTAGCTCATCTGAAAATGCAACTGGATGTGAGGTGGTAAACCTAATCCTTTCAATGCCTTTAATATCAGCAACAGCATGAATAAGTACAGCAAGAGTGGCAGAAGTTTCGGCACCATCAAGCTCGCCTAAGTAATCATTAACATTTTGCCCAAGTAAATTGACTTCCTTAACTCCTTGTGCTGCTAATGCAATAACCTCGCGGATCACGTCATCAACTTTGCGACTAATTTCTTGGCCCCTTGTATATGGCACTACACAAAAACTACACCACTTGCTACA
>JACKZZ010013836.1_pt1 | contig 58691 bp, 41 predicted proteins | sample 8027871 | NCBI WGS metagenome assembly JACKZZ01 (sample SAMN15724774, study PRJNA655200) | protist metagenome | isolation source: fluorescence activated cell sorting (FACS) single amplified genomes of... | place: USA: West Boothbay Harbor, Gulf of Maine | collected 2000-07-19
AATCGACAGGTTTGGTCACCTCGGTTTTGGTCGGCGAATCGTCAATTTGGGGGAGCTGCTGCTGCTGCCGGTGTTCACTTTTCTCGTCGGCGACCGTCTCGAGATGTGGTGAGACCTGCTGGCTCTGAGAAGCGGGTCCGGCAGAAGAAGATGCAAAGCTGCTTCGCGTGGTTTTTGACACCGCATCATGCTGCGTATTATTCGTGGTATCATTATGATGAATACAATCCCTGCTCCGCACTCCAATATTGGTAGCACTGCTTTTTTTGTTTCCTTCATCGATGTTGTTGTTGTTATTGTTAGTGGCCCCGTTGGCAGAAGACTGCTGGACAGGCGGGGGAACGGACGAAGACGACGCATGTGAGCTTGACGACTGTGGTGATGGTGGCAATGGCTGCTGCTGCGGCTGCTGCTGCTCCCGGAGGACGGACGTAGTATTAGATAGGCTGCTGTGAGGGCGCGAAAATGTGGATATCACTTCCTCTCGTAGAGATCGTCGCACACCAGCAAAACATTCATATCTGCGCAATATCAATGTTTTATCACACAATTTTAAATTTTTGGAAATGATGTCGATCGTTGTTTGCACAAAACAATTTGCACAATTGAAAACCATGCTGTACTTTTATCAATAATTTTGTGCTGATGTGATAGGATAAAATGAAAAAAACCAATTCGCGTATTAATCATGCTATATAATTTCAAGACTTTGACAAAACAATCCATTTGCCGGAATAACAACAAAATCGTTAAATACTTATTTCATTTGTTGTATCATATCGGGGCACAAAAATTGTCAGTGTTATGTAATGCATATGGATGATATTCAAATCATGATAATTCATTCATTAACGAATCGTCATATTGACATTACACAAAATCAGGGTTGCAATAAAATCTGCATTTAAAAATACAAAAAAATGTATTGAACACAACCCTGCATCAAATACGTTATTCACATATCTTTGTCATAAGAATTAGGTACTATACATAGCAACAACACTCAAATTGATTGGTCAATATGAAAACAATTATAGTACCCTTGCGGGAGCATCGGCAAATCCAGGCTACAATGGACTTGGCTGCGACGACCAGATATATCAACCACCGCATACACATCCATCCAACGATCTCGAGTTGCCTCATCCAGGCACTCCTGCGCCCAATAAATCTGCTCGGGGCGGATACGCAAATGGTCATGCTGGCCACCCTCTACGACACCGTGGATCACGCCATCGCTCGAGCTGACTTTACGAGCAGCCACTTCCAGCACGGATCCCAATTGCTTCGCACTACTATTACCCATTTTTTTTTGAATTTTAACAGCGTTCGTGGCACTTCAAAGAATACAAATTGAATTTTTAGTGTGATCACTAATCATTGATAATTTCAAATGACGATGAAACAAAATGATGATATATAAGTAATTTAATGCATTCATTACATTAGCATGAAATTAATTGATAAAACAATATGATTATTATTATTCAAAAATTTCAATGCGTTTATACAAATTAAATCGATTTCATCAAATTGAGTAAATAACTTAAATTGATTCACAATGCCTTGCAAATTGACACTTGCGGATGTAAAATACGTTGAGGTTGGATTTGCAATTCGGGTCCACAAAAATTTCGAGTCCAGCGGTACGTAATTAACAAATGTAATGAGGAATTAATTGAAGAATTATTAATATCTTGCTTATTCTGTCAAGCGCCTGTGTTCTCTACTATGACTCAATTCGGTACTACTATTACCCATGGCAACACTATCCACCAGCAGCAACAATAAATTGAATTATTATTTTAAATGAATTAATAATTGATAATACTTTTATTAATTTAAATTACAAATTTAGACTAAAAAACAAACGATTGTATCCAAATTTGAACAACTCGAAATTATGAAACGAATTGAAAAATGAATTCAGCGCAAATGTTCAATAAATAATGACAATTTACGTAAAAGAAAACAATTATAATTGTTCAACTCTAAACCAATCAATTTTCAAAAAATATAAAGAACATCAAACATCAAAATGCTTGAATGCATCGACAAAATAACAACTTGGTCAAATCACTTTTGTAAATCCATGGCAACCAATTAATTAACAATTGATAAACTAGCAATAACAGCACCTAACGATAACATTTTGAATAAATGCTGTGGGGTTGAAATGACGTTGAAGAAATTACCAACTGGTAGATAAAAATGTTTGATTAAATTATGTAGTTTAAAACAATTTAATCAATATTGTACAAAACGGTGGCCCTTGGTGTTGACTAATTACCCAATTTATTGACTAAGACTAATTAATTCAGTATTTAGTGTACTACCAAAGACCAACCTGCCGGTGACCGTGAAACTGGGATGATTAAATAATTACGACATAAATGCATCAAAAAATAAAACGGAAATCCAAATTGGTGAATTACAATACACAAAAATTAATTATGAACTAAACTAAAATCAATCAATCAATCAATCAGCGTGCAGATATTATGTTTGATTAAAAACAAAATTGAATGAGACCTCGATACCGAACGCAGAACCATTCTAAATATTAATTACTACTGCTTGTTTGGTTGCTGCTGGCGTAACGCGACACACCAATGTCGCGTTGCGCTAGCAACAAACAAAAAATCAGATTTTGGACATTTGACAATCTGTGTTTTTTGAAACCCATTTTTTAGTTTTTTTTTTAAAAGAATAAAATTGTAAAATAATTGCGCGGTTTAATCGTCATGTCGACAACATATGTTTTTGTTGCATCAACGACGATATTGAATGCTCTCATCATTGTGATGAATCCTGTCGATGACTATACTGGATTTTCACAAAATTCATTGTTTTGTTTTTCCGTTGTTTTGAATGGAAATATTGTTGTTTCACCATTTCCATTAAAAATGTGTTTCGGAAATATTTTTGTTTCACCATTTCCATGAAACAACGTAGACAACGTTCTCACGCGTGACGACACGAAACAATTTCACATGATTCTAAGCGGATTCGAAAAAACGTTGAAAAAACGGATTACATATCTAATTTTGCGTATCTGGTACCAACATGATATAAACTACAAAATCGATGAAAACACTGTCCAAAAATTGCGCTATTGTCATACACTTCCAAACACATTTAATTCGACAAAATACACGTAAAAAATGAAAAAAAACATACTTAATGGCACACACCGGTCTGGTGGCGCATATGTAGCAACAAACCGTGAGAAAACACGACTGGATTCCGAAATTAACACCACATACAACCACGTTGCCATGTTGTACATTTTTCATCAAAATTCTATATCAACAAAGAAAAACCGTGCATAAATATGCAAATATGAACAAATGACAAAAAACAAAACTCACGCCACCGATACCATAAAACACGAACACACGGCAAGCACACAACACTGAATCCAGACACATTTGCGCGAAATCCAACTTAGTAATTCGATCGACACACCCAAAACTGAGAGTCATAAAAATTCAACTACATGATGAGGTCGTATTGTGCGGCGCTTGTGCGCCATACGTAAAAACCATTGGGACAGAAAATGAAACCTTAGAAGCGTAACTTTGCAAAAAATAGTATTTTCGTTTCACAAATTAGATGCTGCTTTCAAATGTGAAGACGATACGGCCTGTGACAGCTTACGAATGCTGATTTCGAACACGACGACGGCTGCATTACCATTTGTGACTTTTGCATGACACTTACAAAATTATAATGCGAATGACTAAAACTTAAACATCTGTGAGCATGCCTGGAGAAACAAAATGCAACGTCTGTCTGTCTGCATTTAATGAAAACTTCGAACTCCGACAATGTGTAATATATTTTGTGTCTCCTTAATATCCAAGAGGATTGGTTAAATTACAAACGTGTCAACACATTTGAGATTTTAAATCAAATTTGCCGACTGCCTACGGGGAGACGAATTCAGCTGGACTTTTTGACGATTTGACAAACTTGCACCCCTGGCAAGGCGAATGGGTTGGCAACAGGAGTTCAAAATGCCACGAAAAAAAGCTGTTCGATCATTGTTTGGCACTCCCTCTGGGCGGGAATGTTCCAGCTATGATTGAACCCTTATTGGCTGATGAACATTGAGGGCTCCGTAGGGTTAAAGAAAAAACTGCGACATGTCAATTGAATTCGCTTGGCGTCACCCGAATTGGATTGGTGCCGACACAAAAAACGATTGCCAAAAGAGATTGAAAGGTTACCGATGAAAATGTTGGGTATTGGTTGACCGAACACCTGATACTACGATTTCTGAATATTAGAAATGCTATTTTTATTCTATCGAAACGTTAGTGAGGGCGCGATGATCAAACATCCGACCACACTTGCATACGCAAACTGACAGAGAAAAAAACGTGCTGCCATGGAATCAAAACCAAATAATTCACTATTATGAATTAATATTTGATTGAAAACAAATCCAGGCGAACTGAAATCATAGAAATGATCGGTTTGCCCAACGTGATTTCCGAAATAATATAATACCATGAATTGATCCAACATGTTTAAACAAACCAAACAACAACGAAGAAACACTGTCCAAATGAACACAAATGCAAATGACAATATAATAAAATCAAGACATCCCCTGCACGCGAGCACTTTTGAAACCTCATAATTAATAATGCTAATAAATTATAGAACTCAATGAGAATGCAATGCAGGTTGATAGCAAAACCAAAATGTCTAAAGAAGATATTTCGAAGCGTAATGTGGATGGATGTACGCATGACTAACTACACGCAACTAGACAATAGATTGGATATGGTTCGTACTCAAAATCAATAATATTATAAATCAATCAATTATTATCAAAATCGATGGTGAAAATGAATATTTTACGAATCAAAATATAATTAGATTTAGATTCTTAGAACCTTTGATGACAGAAATCGTAAAATGATCTATCATTCATTCAATGTCGTTTTCAATGGCATGATTACCACGAAAGATGCCAGACATGAGGTCGAGAAAGACAGAAAAATCATTTTTCTGTTTTTCAATTTTTCAAAAATGTAAACAGCGGGCAGAGAGATAGATGTACATTGGATTAACATGTTCCGGCGGTGCGATCACTTTGGTCACTGATCATCTGGCATTCTTCGATTTCGTGACTTCGCGCAGCTACAGAACGAAAAAAAAAAATGAAAAGCCGTGAACGCAAAATCACCAAACTTTTCATTCCATAGAACGTGAAAATGGCAACCAACCGACCAAACAAATCCAAAATCCATGTGTTTTTGCAGAATTTACATATATTTTGCAGGATGTGCATAATATCATGAAGTTTTGCTTTAATAATTAATTCATAATTGTGCTCAAATGATGCATACATATTGACGCATGGGATACACGAGCTTCGATCTCGTCCAACTCATGTTTGTCCTGCTCAAGGTCCCGTGCTTGTCTCCCCAAGTCTTCCTCAACGCCGTCTGCACATATACCACTTCTGTTAACAAAAGAAATGTAATGACATGTATTAAACCTGAATAATTACATCTGACATCAGGTTGGTGTGCGCTTCTGCAAACGATTTTCTTCAAATAAAGGAAAAATCAATTGAAAATCAGTATAGTGATGCGCAACATGATGAATGTTTGAAAATAAACTTGTGAATTAAATGTCATGTAATTTACTAATTATTATGAATCAGCATTACCCCACGGCTTCGGCCAGCAACTGCTCCGTAAGATTTCGCTCGACCACGGCATCATTTGCCATCGCTTCAAGCCGTTGCGCATCACTTCCGGCCTGGGCGGAGTTTTGCACAAGCATCTTGAAATCTTCTTTGCTCACCCAATATTTTCGCTGCTCCAATGTTTCCTGCAAAATTCGCTCGACGTCGCTGAGCTTTTTGCCAAGCTCCGCCTGTGACAACCATCAATCACCATGCACAAACAAGCTATTTTGAAAACCAAAAATATTGTTTTAGGAAATGTAATCATATAAGTGGATGAATCCAATTCTATCACAATCATAATGGTTGAAGAAAATGAATGTAAAAATGCACTTGAAAATGACATATGTCCAAATAATACAAAACAAAATGTTTCACTAATTTACGAAGAAAATAAACGAATACCTTATCTTGCTCACTGGACTGCACGGCGCATCGTAATTCAGAATTCTCTTCCAAAGCAACCAACAATTTTTTGCTTGTGTGTGACGATTGACGCCCACAATCCACAACCTGATACAAAAAGAAAAAACACCAATGTATAAAATGGTTTCGAACGTTTTTTGCACAAAATAATGGGCATGATTGAAAACAAAAAAGATGTTGTTCTACTATCCGTAAATTTGTGCTGATACTATATGATAAAATGAAATGAAAGAAGTCGAAATAAGGTGAATACCTAAAAATCGCAGCCGCCGTTGTCAAATTAATTTCGGGTACAATTACCCATCACCAATCACACCTTATTTCGGAGTCTTTCATTTCATTTTATCATATAATATCAGCACAAATTTACGGATAATAATACAGTTATTATATTCATGTAAAGCTTCAAACATTGTATCCAGAATGCCATCCGAAAAAACAAACTGTCAACATGATACCTGAAACCACATTATAATTAAATCATTAATTAATGAAAAATTCACAAATGTGGGTAAGCCAAAAATCACACATGTGGTTAAGCCCCGATACCAAAACAATATCCTTTCAAAAATGGAAAAATAGCATACCAATAAGCATCATTGATAGTAAGCAAAAAAAAAAATATGGCGGTGCAAAAACCGAAACCAAGAAATGAAAAATTACGACAGCGGAATCTTCATCGAGCTCGGCGTCATCTTCATATTCATCGTCAACACCAGAGGCTACGCCCGGTGAACCGATATTAAAATAAGTCACCCCACCCGGTGTGTTGCTAGTCTGCAGACGCTTCCGGCGCACTGCTGAATTATTATTATTTACTGGCGTTATTGGATCATCACGCCCTCCTCCATTTCCCCCCATCAGATCCGTCGGTGGCTGTAAGGACGATGATGCTGATGCTGATGCTGATGATGGCACAAATGGAGGCAACATAGGTTGAGACAAGACGTATTCCGCACGCGATGTGAGACGATCTCGACATGCCTCAAAATTGTCCACGGCCATTTGCGCCATCGTATGCAAATCTTCTGGTACAACCGTTGCCTCCACAGAGGAAAGGGCAGACCCTAACCCGCGAAATTGAGCATGTAACGACTCCGATTCCTGCTTTAAAAACTCAAATTGCTGCTGGTAGAATTGCATCTCCACCGCAATGCCCTGCGCAAAATCAGCGGAAGCTGTGATGTTGCTCCTGCTACTACTGCTACTGCTGCTTACTATCATTGGAAAAGGGCGGCTGCTCGCTGTCGCTGTCGCCGCCGCTGCTGCAACTTCTTCCGCACGCTCGGCTCGCTCTTCCGCCTGCTTGACCTTCGCTGAAAGGTCCGCCTGCACTTTCAACGCTTCGTTCTGCAACCGGTCAAATCCCGATCTGACCTGCTCCTCCAACTCTCGAACTCGCCGTTGACTGGCTTCATACTTGCCAATCAGATGCTGCTGTTGCTGATGCCCATGCTCGTTGGAAGATGACGATGACGTCGTCGTCGTGGTCGCTTCCAATGCCTGTCGTAAATCTGCCTCGCGATCTTGGGCCTCCTGTAACGCGACGACCATTTTGTCATACTCACACATGCGGCGTTCAACAAACTCGGCACTCGGCAAATCAGCGATCCGCTCCACGGCCTGTTGCAATTCCTGCTTCTCACTACTAGTCCGGTCTAACAGCGATTCCAACTGCTTAATTTTCTTACTCGACATTTCAAGCTTTTGGTCCTTACTCGCGCATGACCTCTCAGCCAAATCTGCGCGAGACTCGAGCACACGCAGCTCCCTTCGTCTCATGGTGTCAGACTCAACCTCCTTACAAGGCGTGACGACCATCAATTGTGAATCTTCATCAAGTTGTTGTTGCTGTTGTTGCTGTTGTTGTTGTTGCGTTGTTGTTGTTGTTGAGCCGTTCTGGATTTGCGGTGGCGGTGGCGCGCCCCCCGACGAAGACGCCGCAAGCACGTCAGACAACCTAGACGCCAAGTCCATGTTTTCCAGCCGCAACGACTTCAACTCCTCCCGCTGGCAGTCGTTCTCCTCAGTCAGCTTCCTCGCATTGTCCGACAAACTAGCAATAATAGAACTCTTCTGCTCCAAAAAACTTTTGTATTTTTCCTCGCACTCATCTGACAGCACCCTCGCGTTGTCAACCTCTTTTTCGAGGCTCTTGATCTGGTCCTGCATCTCACCCACACGCCGCTCGTGGCTACTCTCCGCCTGTGCATGGACCCCACGCAACCGCTCCAATTCACGGGACAACTCACCCACATCCTCCTCATACTCCAACGCGCGAGTTTGCCAACACACACCCCCCGCCGATTCATCTGCGCCCACCTCTCGCTTAGTGGGAGCAACAGGCAACGCCGCGCTAGAAGACGACGACGAAGAAGAAGAAGCGTCGAGGCCCATACCGGCAGCGACATGCTCGTCGTTGACGCCACCACTGCCACTGCTACCACCACTACCTGCAGCCTCCACAGACGAAGTCTGACGCGACTGTACAATAGTAGTGGTACCGAGACGCGCCAGAAGTTTTTGGATTTTTTCCCGGTCACTAGGTTTGTCAAACAACTGTTTAACTTCGAATATTTGCTTCTCCAAATGACTGGCCCGCTTCTGATGTTCTTGTTCGGACTCATAGCACGATTCAAGCTCAGCTTCTTTGTCGTTGAGCGCGACACGGTAATGATCAAGTTCTTCTTCCATTTTTGCATATTTTGCAATGGCTAATGACGACACCTCCTCTTGGTGCTGCTGTTCCTCTGTCAATTTGGAGCTTGTTGAAGCCAAATTTGCTCGGAGGTCGTTCAACTTGCTTTGAGCATCTTGTAGTTGCGCCTGTCCAGCACGATACTTGTCAGTCACTTCCTCACACCTTTCCGTTGCTCGCGAGCACTGCGTAGAGTACTCTTCGATCTGCGCGCGCAGATCTGCCTCTGCCTGCCTGCTGTCAGACGTCAACTGGTCAATCACGCGCTGCTGGCTCGCTAAGTCCTCCTCCCAACGACTGCGCTGCTCGTCACACAAACGGACTTGTTCCTGGAGGGAATCGATTATTTCATCGTGTTCTCGCACGCGTGCCTCAAACTCCGACCGATCGACATCGCCAGCGCGCACCTTCTCACGCATGGCGTCGCATTCCTTTTCTTGTTCTGCCGTGCGCTCCTCAAGCCGCGAGCGCTCCGCATTTCCGAATCGAATTTGCTCCCGCAACGAACTGACCACACCATCGTTTTCCTCCACGCGTTTCTGCAAAGTCGATCGCTCATCGTTGCTGAGGCCTAACTCGTCTTCTAGACGCTTGATGGTGCTCTCCCCTTCGCACACGCGGCCTTCCAAACTTGACTTCTGCTCTTGGAAAGCATTGACCTTGGACTTCAACTCGTCGACCTCCGCCTGAGCGCTTGAAAGCAAACCTTGGACAGCTTCAAACTCCCGTCCTGGTTTGCAATCACGCGCTTTCTCCTCCAGAATCCCAATGGCTGATTTGGCTTGGTCTAAGTCGTGATTCACAATTTCCAATTCCGACCGTGATGCTGTCAGCTTCATTTGTAGCTCTTGGAATTCTGCTTTTGGCACGAGGGAAGAGGACTGTAACTCGAAATTGGTGATGGTCGAGTTGGCGCATTCCAAGGAGTGATTCACCTTTTGCAATTCCGACTGAGCCGCGTCCCACTTCATTTCCATCTCCTGCAACAAAGCCTTTGGGACGGACGATGAGGACTTCTCCTCGAAATTGCCAATGGCCGCATTCGCATTCAACAAAGCATTTTGTGTATGTTCTAGCTCCGACTGTGCCAGAGCCCACTTTCGTTCCATTTCTATCAATTCTCTGCTTGGCACAGACGCTGACGCCAGCTCCTCCAAATTATTGATGGCCAAATTCGCTTGTTCCAGTGAATTATTACAGATACTAAGCTTAGACTCCAAAGCAACCTTGCTGGTATCCGCCTGGTGTAGTTTGTCCATGTAACCTCTCTCCACGGCGCGTAATTCCTCGCTTATGTTTTGGGCGTCCTGCGTACTGGCAGCGAGTTGCGTCTGCAGGTCGGTCACTCGCTTTTCCGATACGCCCAATTCAATCTGGACACTGGTCAACCTCGCCTTCTCAGCAGATAACTCCGCCCGCAAATCTTGACCAGTGGCGTCATCAAGAGCACGGGCCTGGATGCGCTTTTCAAGGTCGTCACATTGCATTGCCAGCTTTTGCTTTTCGAGTTCCGCGTGTGAATTCTTTTCTTGCAGCTCACTCAATCGGGCGTTTGCGGAGCTTAATTCGGCCTGAAACTGTTTGGCGCTCTTTCGCTCTTCATACAGGTCAGCCTCCGATTTGGCAATACGGTCGTGGAGTGCAGACATGACGTCTTCTTTACTGTCTTGGATAGCGCAAATCTTCGCCTGCAATTCAACCTTTTCTGTTGATAAATCCTCAAACTTCTTCTGGATGTCGCTTCGTTCGGAAACGATTTTCGTGTGGTCGATGTCGAGTTCCTTGTTTGCGATCATCGCGTCGGCAAGTTTACGCTCAAGGTCCACGACATCTTTCTGGCTACGGGCAAGCTTTTCCTCAAGCTCCTCGTTCGTCGGTGTGGCCGCCACTGCAAGCGCATTAGCGCGGATTTCGCGCAATTCCCTCGTATCAACCTCCCGCTGGGCGAGCGACGCCTCGCATTCCGCATCCAATTTCTGCACCTCTGCCTTGAGCTCCTGTATTTTCACTTCTGCAACTTGCTTCTCTCGGTGAAGCTTTTCCAACTGGCAGTCCCGCTCTTCAAGTAAATTGCTTTTCTCCGCCAGCAACGTTTTCAGCGAGTCAGCCTCCACGCGATGCTCGCCAGAAGATTCCTGAATCGACTTTTGCAACACATCCTGCGCGGTGGTCAATTTTAAGAACTTCCTCTCGCAGGACGCACGGTCATTACGGCAATTCTCCTCAAACATCTCCGCCCGCTTTTGCTCAGCCTCGCGAGCCTGCTCCAACTCGAAGACCTGACTCTCCAAAGCGCTAACCGTTTTTTTAGTCTCTACTTCTTGTGTGGACAAGGTGTGTTTCAAATTGGACACTTCCCGCGACAAGGATTGGTTTTCATCTTGGAGACATGCCAATTGTTTGTCAAGGATGGCTTTGGTTCCACCAAGTGTGGTCAAATCCCTCTCGTAATCATCCTTGAGAGCGTCCCTCTCCCGCTCGGCCTCTTCCATTTCTCTGCGAAATTGAGCGCGCAGCTCTTCCTGAGTGTGGGCAGATCGTTCCTTGGCGGCGGCCGACTCCTGCTGGAAAGTCTCCTCGAGCGCGGACAATTTGATGGTCAGGTCGTCCCCCGCATCATGCTGTTGCTCTCGCAACTGATCCAGCTCATACTCGAGCTCGTTTTTGCCCTGCGCAAGATCCTCCGTGAGTTCTTCTAACTCGTCCGTCTTTTTATACGAATCGATCAACGATTGCTGCAGCTCGTTCAGCTCGAGCTTGTGGGTCGTCTGCGCACTCTCGAACTCAGACCGCAACTTTTTCATTTCTTCTGCAGACGACCGGACCTGACTTTCTAAAGCGGAACGGTGGGATTGTTCTGCGGATGATAATTCTTGGCGTAATCCTTCAGCCTCTTGAGAGACGGCCGCGCGCGAATCCTGCGCCTGTGACAACTCGGAACGCAACGTGTCAATTTGCTCTTGGTATGAATGAGCTTGGTCGCGCAAAGCGGACGTCTGTGAGCTTTCGGCAGACCGCAAATCTTGACGTAATTGGTCGACCTCCTGCGCGCTGGCAGTTGCGCGTGTTTCAAACGCCAATATACGCTCATTAAAGGCCTTTCGCTCATCCTCAAGCTCTACCGCCTTGCGATCTTGGATGCGCTCTATACGTTCCTCCGCCAACGTCAACTTTTCCGAAAGTTCCGCCTGCAATTCGGTTGCCTTTTTGGTAGACAATTCCGCCAGCGACTGCTGCATCTCCATCAGAGCGGCCTCGCTCTTCTCTAAATGCTGCCGCAACTCCTCGCGTCCCTCAGACCGCGGCCTGTTGGCGTTTTCAATCGCCTCCACTCTCAACTGCTCCAATTGAGAGGCACTAGTTTCAAGCTTTGCCTCTAACTCACTTTTGGTGGATTCTAATTCGTGTACTTTCGCCACCGCCTCCGCATTTTGTGTCTCTGCTTTGAGCGCACGACTCTCCCAACTATGAGCGACAGCCTCTAAATCAGAAATATCGCATCTGTTTTGTCGGCGAGATGACGACGGTGACGTGGCATCAGAACGCAGCCGCCGGCGGCGCTGCTCCAAACGGTCAACATACAAATCGCCAGCCGTGGTCGTTTCCTCCTCCTCCTCCTGCTGCTGCTGTTGCAATTGCACCCGCAACTCAGCTGAACTGTGCTCTGCCAATGCTAAACTCCGATCGCTGGCTCGCAACATGTCTTGCAAATCTCCCTTTTGCGACTGGAATAAGTCACGATCTTCCGTCAAACTCCGTACGAGATCTCTAGACGCTTGAAGCTCAGCCTTGACTGAATTGCATTTGGACTGCCACGCATCTCGCTGCTCACGAAGATGCCGAACCTCGTCGCAACCTGTAACACAAAAATTAATAAAAACAAGAAGAATGCTGAAAAATATGAATGGTTTTGTAATAAATAACACGCGGTTATTGCTTCGACCCGACTCAATAACTGTCCACATCAGAGAGAGATACGTTGAGCCAACTATCTGGAGCGATAAACTTAGGGGAAGAAGCCTTTCATTGACAATGAAATTGACGTAATTTTATAAGAAATTAAATGTCAAATGATAAAGCGCCTCATTGACCTCAACAAGGACTCGCGGTCAAAATTCGCATTCGAAAAGCGCGCCACGATGATCAAAGAATCAACATTCTGTTTTATGAAATTATGATCAAGACATTTTGATTGAAATGTGTTCAAAATACAACAATTATTTAATTAATTCATAATTCATGATATGTTGTCACGATTTCTAACTTTCCACACTGGGACTGCGAATAATATTGGACAACCGCAAATTCGATTCCTGAAGTTGCGCGTCCAGCTTCTGGCGGCGAGCCATGGTTTCAGCAACCAACTCGTCCTTCTCCTTACATGACCACTTCAACTCATCAACACTATCCTGCAAACGCTTCGCCTCGGCCTTGCTTGAAGCGGCATCCTTCTGGGCGTTGTCCAGTTGTACCCTGACGGTCTCGATCTTGTCCAACAATTTACCGCGTGATTTCTCCATATCCTCCCTTGCAGATTGGGCGTCCACCGCCCGGGTCTTCCAAAGCTGGCAGCTGGCTCGCGACTCAGACAACTCCTGTTCAAGCTGTTTTACTCGCCGTGTTGTTGCTTTTGCGGCGTCGAAGACTTCACCTAAATCGTTTTGAACAATGGCTTCAGCCTGTACCGCACGCTGCTCCCAATGATCGAGCTGGGTCTGCAATTTCTTGACTTTCTCCGAGTTGTTTTTGCTGCTCGTTCCAGTGGCAGAGGAGGAGGAGCCCGGCTTGAAAATCTTGAGTTTGTCGAAGTAGGACGTTGATGCAGACGATGAAGTAGTCGATTTGGGTGTCACTTCTGCAGGCGGGGCAGTAGCTGAAAAAGGAAAATACAAATTTAACAAATAAGTAATATGAATATGAATGACAACACTGTGTGTTCATAAAATAATATAAAGAACCGTTTGACCTCAAATTCGCTACAGATTATTGTGTGGACTGCATTTGAAAAGAAAAAATGTGGTACACGAAGAAGCCATCGCAGCGGAAGAAACCGTCGCTGCAGGAAGAGGCAAAGGAGGAGGCAAGGCCGCCTGGTCATCGGAAGAAGCTCGTTTGCTGGATTTGAATGCCCAATATTGGTTGATTGCCTGCTTCAATTCCGACGCATCCCGCGATATTTGCTGGTCACGGTCAATCCAGTACCCGGTGCTCTCTCGCGTGCTATCGAGACCTTTAAGCAAAACAAAATTCGCAGCAAACAAGCAAACCAATAAATTATAATGATACTTCGATCAACACGGACCACTCCAAACGAAACACAAAGAGCCCCTCAACTCTTTCCCGCCTCATAATTTTGATACATCAATTTCTTATTCATTGTGTTCCAAATTTATTCCTCAAACAAACACAAAACGATCACCAAATAAGTAATTAATTATCTGAATGCAAATTGAGATTTTTCTGACGGCGCGGCTAACGTGAGCAAGAAGGGTCAATTTGCCGACCGCCGCGCCGTCAGAAAACAAAAACAAAAATCGCAAGATGAAACCATTGAAAAAAACTTTCAAAACAAATTGAAACTTCAAGAAGTACTGTCCCGACATGACGTAAAACAATCATATTTGAACTTGACAACGTATTCGGGGCGGACTGCAACAATTTTTTTCTTGAATCATGAAATAATTGGTAAAAAAAGGCACATACATGCTGAAACATGACTTTCAACCTCGCCAACGTCTCGTGCAAATGATGAAGACGACGACGGCCCTTTGCCACCGGTTGTTGATTTGGGAGGACCATTTTTCTCTTCGCCGCGTTGGAGGCCAAATGCAGCAGCAACAGAAGAAGAAGAAGACTGGGATGATTGCTCCCTTGAAATGGTCGAGCCTGCTGCTTTGTGAGGCGACTTGGCGGGCACTTGCAAAAATGGGGAATTCGTCATGGTTAGACAAATCTGAAAAATAAAAAAATTATCGTCTAATTGAAATTATAATAATTTTTACTTGAATAAATTATTGATAAATATAAAAACAATGCTGAGATCGAACGTGTTGAGGTCATTGCGATGTGCCCGATTTGACATGCGCTGACCAAGAATGCAATACCATCTGCGACGTGCAATGCGCGGGTACAGAACAATCTTTGAATTAATAGACAAAATTAACCATTAATTTTTATTTATTACAATAATAATTTGATGATGATCATCCAATGTCGTTCTTTTTTTTGATACATTTTGAAGAAATTATTTATATGAATGAATTCATAATAATGCAATTACATTTGAAGCATTTCTGAAGAATGCAAAATGGAATGCAAAAAAAAATATTTGGCAACCTACTGCGCCGCATTGAATCAATTGTACAAATAAATAACGCACTGATAATATATGATAGCGTATAATTATATATTAATTAATTATAAAGCAATATAATTATTTATATAAAAATGTTATTGAATAAATTGGTGCTACATCGAATTTTGCCAAGAAAATATGACAATCAAAAAGGGCAACAAACGATCATACAGAGTATGTAGATTTTTGATTTCACACAGGCAGACAGACAGAACGACGAATGAATAATACAGGATCAGACAGGGAACAAATTGTGTCCAAACACGATTTGTAATTAATAATTAATTCATTGATATGCGGTCAATGAATTATTTGAATGACACCCACATGTTCATGTCCCGACTCATTAAAAACAGAAACGGTTGAAAACATTGTTCAACAACTGGGGTTGTTTTGAATTGACAATATTGTTTCAACAATCAAATATGTGTGAGCGCAAAATCTTGATCTAATCCAAAAAATTTATAATCAGGCAAACGCCCAACCTCCAGTGAATAAGAATGTGGAGATGGCCCCAAAACGGTGACAAAACAATATCAGCTTGACTAAGATGCTTTGACAATCCATGCCAATACACAAAAAATGCAACAGCAGCAACAACATCACATATAGTATACGTTATTCACCAGATGTTGTGATAAGAATTAGATACTATGAATAGCCTCCACACATAATGTAGACAATGAAACCAAAAAATCTTAGGTGTGATCAACATTGCGCAACTATGTATACTCAATCACAACAACCAGCACATGACGACAATACCAACCAAAAAAACAATGTTGGTGAATGATAAGAACATTGCATTCAATAACTTAAATTGATTCATACATGCAAAAAATACAAAAGAACCCAAATATTGATCAAAGATTCAAAATTGAAACAGATTAATTAATTAATTATTTATGTCATGATTGCTCAAGGCCCAAATTGGCTTGTTCCATGCGACGGAAAGTGACGTTGATGCGCTCAGACAAAATGGAACTGCCGGCAATTTCGTGCGTCCAACGATATCGAGCATCACCCGACAAGCAATACAGCATTCCCGGCTGGAGGACAATGTCAAACGTTCGCCCCGTGAAATCTTGTTCCTCCACCTCCCCATCATCCCGCCAAACGCATTCTTTGCCAGATTGGATAACCTTGTCGCCGGCCAGCTGCCTAAATGTCATGGTACATTCGGACCCCAACGACACGCCACAGATGCCGTCTTGAAAACGCAACAAATCAATATGCTTGCAAATGCCGTCACCACCAGCCTGGTACTGGTTAAGAATCAATTGGTTAAAATTCGCAAAAATGGTTTCTTTTTCTCCGTCCGCATCTTGCTTCGGCTGCTGCTGCCGACCAGTGTCATTTTCACATGCGATATGCTTGGGCAAACACTCTGAAGCAAGTACTATCTTGGCCAATTCTTGTGCCCAAGGTGGAAAATGTTCATGACCAAAGCGCATGGCTTGGTTACTGCCAGGAGATAAATCGCATTTCGCAGCCCTGAGGAAATGAGCTTGCTGCTCGGGCGTCAACAACGCACAATAAGACAAACCTGGAGGACCAATAATACTTTTGCTCGAATCATCACCACTACTACTACAACGTGTGGCTGGTAACACTGAAGAATATGAAATCTGACGACCAAAAAGAGAATCAAACCCAGTGGTAAAAATGGCGGCGTCTGAAGATCGCGGTGGCACACTGGGAGGGCGCCAGATGTGATTTGCGTAATCGAACACCAAAGAGCCGGATGACCGCCAATTGACCTCCATACGCAAAACGTCGTGCGTACGCTGAGAAAAATATTCCAAAAAACAATCAACAACGGCATCGGCAATGTGATCATCATTGCAGAATAATAATGATGATGAAGCGTCGTCGGCAGCACCCGGTAACGAATCCGACCGATTACAAAATTGCTCGAACGCGTGCAACAATAAAACACTTCGCTGGGGGCACACAGGAAAAACGTTGCTGAAACGTGTTAACAAACGGCCACCGTGGCGACAGCCGTCAACGGTGGCGGAAGCGAATGTCCCCGTCGTCGAATTAAGATGCGTCTTTTCAAAAAAGGTGTTCAAATGTTGAGCTGTTACGTCGAAAGATTCTGCCATTCTCTCTTGCGGAAAATGCAGCTGTGGGCCAAAACCAAAGAGCCGCTCCTCAGGCGTGGACAGCGCGAAGGGCATAAAACCACGCTGTAGAATCTTGCTGTCCTCGCTCACGTCTGCTCCTCCGGAGCGCGTGAACCAAAGAAGTAAACCTAACCGTCGACCCGCCTCGACCTTGTGCACGCCGTGTCTCAACTCGGATCGAAAAAACGCGCCCATACCTCTTTTAGGTTGGATCTCACATCTGCGGCGCTTGCTGCGTCGGTTATTATCGTTGCTTCCACAACTGTCACCGTCGTCGCTATCCAGCAGCTGACTGCCGTCCTCGTAAAAAAAAGTTCCACCGCTGTACTGTGACGAATCGTTCAGCCAAACAACCGCCGAAATATCCCGATTGTTCAAATATGCCTTTGAATTGTCCACGTGGGTCGGCAACTCAGCACCCGTAACCCAGCACGCGGTGGCGGTCGTTTCGTACGCAAGCTCGAGCTCAAGGCCGAAAAAACTCTCCGCATGCTCCCGAATTAATTCTCGCGCCCGGAGTAGGGCCGGCAACGCCCATCGAGGAGCACATGCAAGTGTACACGAAAAATAATGATCTCGGTACCCCGGCCTGCACAGAAACAATTGATCAAGAACAATACAATATATTGCGGCGCATTTTATTTTCAAAAAACAAATGAAAATTCAAAAATTAAATAAAATTCAATCCGGCGTGCCAAAAAACGGAGGGTACCGATATTCAAACGAATGTTATCCTTCACAACAAAAACTAGATTTGGTAAATTGAACAATTCTACAATAACTGCAATATGCATATATAACTTTCATTTGTTTCAAACCAAAAATGGGTTTTTGTTTTTTCTGACATCCATTTTTGAATTGTTATTACGGTTGCAACTAAGATGGTTCGCCCTTGTCAAATTGCGGACAACAACTTCTGTATAATAATATCGCCATAATGAATGATGTTCAATGACACACATTTATGATACTTTTGTTGGCTGAATTGGCAAGAAACCCACAACGACCGCAAAAGAAAGACGTTCCCACGAGGGCCAAATATTCATGATCATTAATATTATGCAAATAATAAATCCACAAGACTATAATTTATGTTGGTTCATTAATTCAATAATTTCAATTTAAAATTAAAAACCTTACACAGAGGTAGCGTTGTGAATGAACTGTAATTCCCGAATTAAATCGTCCGGCAAAACGTCCTCAAGCACGTAGATGGATGACTCGCCACTCTGACAGCTGCTGCTGCTGCTGGTACCATTGAGCTCGACGTTCTCTCGCGACCGCTGCCTCGAGCTGCTACTGCTGCTGTTCACCGACGCCATAAGGAAGACGTGATAAAACAAACTCAACGAAACAATATAGATTGGCAACCTCCGTTTTGATCGTGTTGGTAAATATTATTAAACGATCAATTCAGATCGATTGTAACTTTTCGAATGTAAACGTGTTCCAATGGCATTATTGTACATTTTGTGCTCAAGACCAATTGTATCAAATTGATACAAATAATAAAAAACGATTGCTTTCTGCATTCAAATACAATTATTACGTTTATGATTTTACAAATTGACCTGGTGAATTAATTACCATGAAATTACAATTTTACGAACTGACAATAAATTATAATTATATAACAAATTTTTTTTGATATAAAAAAAAATTTAAATCGCATATTACTAGCAAAAACAAATACCACTCAATTCGTAATATTGGTATGAATTGGATGCGTAGAAACGCTGAATTGAAAAAACACAGATTGAAAAAATACGTTATGAATTGATTCAAAAAATGTGTCGTGAAAAAGTAATTAATCAAAACAAAAACATTAACAAACAAATGCAAACGCATGATGACATGACATGTGCCCGACTGTAGACAGAATCAAACTTGCTCAAATGAAATAATACGCGATTCGTACTTCTAAAACTCACAGGCAGCAACATTTCAAAAACTATCTGTGTGCATGCATAAAATGGTACAATCATACATGTTACATGTATGTGCAATCCTTGAATGCATCTGTGTGATATGCTTATTGCAACGCGATGTCGAATTATTGCTTTGTGTTTCGTCGTTTGACGTACAGCCAGTCATAATAGTTTGACATTGTGTTGCTCTTCCTTTTTACAAAATTCGACTCTGACATAACAAATTGAAGACACGACACAAACAACAAACGCAAGACACCTGCCCAACAACAAACAAACGCAAGAAAATTCGACAAATAAAGAACGACGCATGAACAGAAAAACAAACAAAAAAATGACGTGAATATTGCGATGAGAAAATGATTCAACACCCAAAATGCGCAAAATAATTAATTCAAACTTAGTCGGCGACAAATAATATGGAAAACAATAATGAAGATCATAAAAAACATTCAATTTGTTCCATGGGTCAGAAATGGCACACGGAGATATCAATATTGTAATACAATGTGCATTGTGCCATGGAAAATGAAATACCACAACATCAACAACGGCCTAGAATTCATAATTTATATGAATGGTAATTAATTTGGTTTACCTAAGGTCCTAAAATGGGTTCTATGCTGCGCATTCAATGAACTCCAATGGGCTGGGGATCATATCAGGGCATGACAAATCAAACCGTGCCATATACTCCGGATTCCAAAACTTGGACAAATGACGAATGCCAGAATCGCACAAGATCGTAACTACCGTCTGACCTGGTTTGATGCGCCCGTCCTTCACCGCCTTAACGACGCCGACACAATTCACCGCGCCGGATGAGCCACAGAAAATTGCATCATTCGCCAACAACCACCGCGACATCATCGTCGACTCCTTATCCTCCGCCGTGTAGGCCACGTCTATATAATCAATACCCTTCGAAAAATTGTCTGTGATCCGATTCAGGCCGATGCCCTCCGTGACGGTGTCAAAGGGATACCGCACTCGATGACCCTCCGCATCCTTGTCGTGGTACGCAACGCCGGTGTTGATTCGCCGACACAAGGACGAGCCCGGAGGGTCGACCAAAACCGTTGTGATGTTTGAGTCGAAGACTTTAAGCCTCGCCGCACATCCTGCCAAGGTGCCACCCGTGCCTGCTGCCGCGACAAATGCGTCCAATTTCCCGGCAGTTTGCTCGATGATCTCCTTGCCGGTGCCTAGAAAATGCGCCGCAAAGTTGGAGGGGTTTTCAAACTGGTCGGCGAAAAAGCCAAGTGGGTCCTCGCTCGCCTCTCGCCTGGCCATATTGACAAAATGATCCGGATCACCGATGGTAACTGGCCGCACGCGCTTCACCCTTGCACCCAGCGCCGCTACCAAATCTGACTTCTCCTTCGCCTGATCGTCCGGCATGTAAATACTCGCATTATAACCTTTTTCCATAGCCGCCATTGTCAGCGAGATGCCGGTACTACCACTCGTGCCCTCGTAAATAGTACCACCCGGTTTCAAAGCGCCAGACTTCTCCGCGTCCTCGATGATCTTCTTGGCGACGCGGTCTTTGACACTTCCACCAGGATTTTGAAACTCGGCCTTAGCCAAAACCCGGACGCCCAATAATTTCGACAACGACTTGATCTCGATGAGCTTTGTCTGGCCCACCAAGGCGCTAAATCCACCACTGGAAGGGATGCTTGGGCAAAAACCAACACCGCCGGGAGTAAGCCCCTGCGCAGGCAAACTACTCATAGGGTCCTGGTCAGTGTGATTATTATTATTACCCTCGGCCGTGTTTGCGTCGTGGGATTCGGTGGTGTTCGCGTCGATGTCTGCGAAATTTTCTAACGGTAATTGAACTGTTTCTTCATGCTGCTGTGAACGTAATCGCCGCACGGCGGTCAAAGCTGCGACGGAAACTACAAACGCGGCTGCCGCGGGAATCGCTACTTTCATCACATCACTCATTTTGTCTTTTGATTTAAATGAATTAAGTCTGATTCAACCTAGTACACTAATATGGAAAATTTACGGTCCCGCTTCAAATTGATACATTGCCGTCGAGACAATGATCTGACAATCAAACTACGAATTATAATGAAAATATGTAAGAAAGAATAAATACTACGCGATTTTCCGAATCTGATTGTAAATCATAAACAACATTGCAATTTTGATTGAAAAATTAACAATAATCAATTATTCAATAATTTACTTGATTAACCTATGTGAAGACTAGTACTGAATAATAAATGTATACAAAATCAAAGCAATTCAAAGATTTTGCATTGAATGTATAAAATTTGAAAATTACACCAACTGAATACAAACGTCGTCACCTTTTTCAGGACTGATCTTGAAAATAAATTATAAGACTGGATATTTTTGTTGAAAAAATGAGACGGTCAAACATAAAACAAAACACAAATAATGATAGAAACAAAAATCAGGCAGACAAAATATATGGGAAAGAGATAATGCCCAGCCCACAAAACCAATTTTATTCATAATATTCACACAATTGGAAAAAGAAAAAAGAAATCAAAATCAGCATGATACAAAATTATTGCAAATAATTATTGTAAATGATAATCAAACCAAAAAAATAAACATGGTCACACATTATATTTCAAAATTAGTAGTTGTTCAGAACAAAACACAACGATTAAACAAACACGCACGCACGCCCACCATTGCTGACAAGCAAAATATCAACCGGCCAAAACGGAAGGCAGAACAAACGTGAATATGATTCTATTCAAATACCACCGTCATATCCTATCTCATTTACCATGCCCAAATCGGCATTAATAACACGCGTAAACAAAAAAACAGAATCATCATCACGCCGCAGGCTTCTTCTTTGTAAAAAACTTCATAATGTTCTGATTTCCTCGCTCGATCTTAATCTTCTTTTCTGGCGCCTTTTTCTTCTTCGGCTCGTTCCGCGCTGGCTCATTAACGGCTGGGCTAGCCTGTGATATTTAAAATAGCAAATGTTGGCTATTTTTGTCAGGAAATGTTGTATACTTAGGTTCGTTTTGAATGTTTTCATTAATTCATATGTAAAGCAAACAAACAGAACCCCAACTGATTTGCTTACTTAATCAAATGCTCGAATTTGTGGGCGCAAATGTAAAAATCTATTTCAATGAATGCTTGGTAGTACGATATGCCTGGGCGGGGCCTGGACGATTGAAGGTTTGTCGACAAGATTAAGCCGCTCGCGCACCTGCTTTTCTCGACTGGCCGGGATGTATCCCAACAATAAATCTAACCTGTAAACAAGAACGACAACAACACTACAAAAAACAACTTACATTAATTAATACATTCATGGACAACAACACTAAAACGTTTGATGTTGGAACTTAGGTGACGAGATTGTACGATGTTCCGTGCATACTGACTCGTTAATTTATGATTTACGAATTTTTGTAAACGAAACCGGAACCATCGATGTGTAACACATTGAAAAACGAAATGTACGCCATTTGTCGTAGCGACGGCTCGTGCAACTCCATTTCCGTGGTGTCCTCATTCGAACCCGCTACACAGGACCGCTGCATGGAACACTCGGGCATTCGCATTTTGTTGGTCTTGACGTAATCACAAACCTATTTATTTCATGCATATTGTTGTGGCCATCATTTCAATCTGCATGAATGATACAACGCTCTTTGATTGTTTTCAAGTGATAGAAAATATATTTATGTTTTATTGAAACTATTGCAAAGAGTTTTGTTTGGTATTAGGGCTTACCCACATGTGTGTAAATCGAAATAAAATTGTTTTGAATAAAAATATCCAGAATGCCCTCCGAAGAATATATAAACACCCGAAACTTGAAAGAGTGCGCAGAAATTGATTTAAATTAATCTAAAAATAATTTTGAAATAAAATTTGAAATTTCTGATTGAATGAACCTTGATGAATCATCAAAAATTGAAACTATTTTAAAATGTAAAGATACTCAATGCAATAAACCATTTTCTGATACAATGGAATCACTTTCGTATCATGCCAGACGGCGTTCTTTCCCACTGTTGCAAGCATTATATCAAATTAATTATAATGATATTATACTTCTGAAAAACTCAAATAATTATCAAAATCTGAAGATGACCTTTGTGTGCTTTGCCTCGATCCAAGCGTGGTATTTTTCTTCTGAAAATCTTATGACCGGCGCACCAACACCAACATCTTTCTGCTCTGTTATTGGCTCCAACCGCTTCATCAGATCAGGCACTTGTCTGAGACACAACAAAACATAGGACGAAAGATTACTTAATTAATCAATCCCTCTGACTCGAAATGTTTTTTGCGTTGTTGGAATGATGTTGACATTACGAAAAAGGACGAAGAACGACTACGGCTCTAACACAATAAATATTTGGAATTGTTTAGAAACCGTAGTCGTTCGTCGTCGTTTTTCGTTACATTATTCACGAATTAATAATTTTAAAAAATGTGAATCGTGTAAATACCAATCGATCCAATCCCCGAGGTAAAAGCGAAATAACTTACATTTGTTGACTCCGTAACGGATTGATAATTCATTTGTTTTAATAAAAAAACAAAATGACAAAAGAATGCATGTTGCTTTTGACAGAATGAATCGTGATGTTGGCGTACCCCAATTTGCGGAAATCTGGATAAGTTTCAGACAGGGACGACACTAAAGTATCCAACACGGCGAAATTACTTGAATCTTGCTTGCCAACCAAAAGCAAATAAAGCATGAACGTCATGTCAACCTTTGCCAGAGTGTACACATTGCCTAAAAAAGAATTGAAAAAATAACAATGGTTATTTTAGTTTTTGAAAATGACAATTGTTATGAAATGACGTGGAATGAAAAACTATAATAAAATTGCAATTCAATTTAGATTTGGGCCAAATAAATTAGGACAGCAATGTTTCAAATTTAAGATTCGACGGAAATGGATGCAATCCCAAAGATCGGTACGAAATATATATGACATGAATCGCAAAGCATGACAACTTTGTTTGAATAATTCTCGGCAACGAATGTTTCTAAATAATTATACGTCATGCCATACATACCGTCTTGACTGATCCGATCGTGTAAAAGAACACTTGTCTTGTCCTCCCCAAACACGATCAACTCGAATAATTCAAATCGCGCATCACCTCCCTGAGGCGAGGGGACCTTGGCTAACAAAAACTTCGCCAATGGAATCTTTGACGTTTGCGCATCAGGCTTGCCTGACCAAATAATTATTCAAAAAACAAATAATGACAAAAATACAACCACCAAATAACAAAATAACTACCCCTTTGATCAGAAACACAAATAAATGGTGTGATCACTTTGTGTGATGTAATTAATCAGTTGTATCGTGAAAACAAAACGTGTTGTGCTGGCTTGAACAAATCGAATCAATTTCAATTTCGGAGATTTTGCTGCGACAATCTTATCCGCTAATTACAATATCGATGACTCCCCGGTTTGAGGACGATGACTTCAAATTAAAACAAAATTCAATGAAAATTCATTTTCAATTACATGACAAATTATTGTACACGCAGATGATTTGTTTTGAAAACTGAACAAAACTTCATTTGTCATAATTATTATTTCACAAGAATCAATGCGCATCAACTTTTCTGATAGCTACCTTTTTTCCAAGGAATTGACTGAAATTCCTTCGAATTTTGAAAGACCCGCATAAATTTTGAAAAAAATCCTGTGTCAGAAAACAAATAGTCAGCAACCAAATTCAACCACTTGGTCGCCTCTGATTATTGAAAAAATAAATTTAATTAATTTCAAACTCCCTGGGTGCGGCAAATCCAACAAGACGCCCTCCTCAGGCCGGCCGCCTAAAATCACCACCACACGCTCGCCCATCGTCACGAATTTGGTCTTCACGATACGGAAAAAATGAATGCTAATTGATAATTTGGCATTTAAAATGAATTAATTAATTATGCTGAAAATTATAATTAATATATTGCATAAATACGATCCAATGAATATTGGTAACTCTGATTCAAACTTTGCAATAAAAATGTTTTCAATGCAATGGGGGGTTGTGGGGATTGAATCAAAATATCACACCACATCCACGTTACATAACGATCCAACGCAATGAATTGTTTGCACTTTCATTTAGTCACAATAACACCACAATGAATACACGCATGATGCATGTAATCAGCGCAATATAACAGATCAACGACGCCAATCGAACATTGACTTACTGTAGGTCCACCCATTCTCACAAATACAAAAACTACGGTGATCCAACAAATTATTCCATGTAGCACTATCCAACAACAATAACAACAACAAAAACATATATATTATGGTGTGAACAAAGTGATCGGCCATGATGATGTTGATATGATGTAATAAAATAATTAATTAATTAGTTGGTAAAACGTCTGCTTGTCTTATTTGAAATCGATGTAGCTGTACAAAAAAATGGCGTCCACATAGCTACAATGAGCTACTACACAAGTGACAAAATTCAAAATTGTGACATGATAAAGAATCATATTATGACATGATAAAGAATCATATTATTACTTAAAAACTTAATTCAAATTGTAAATTATTATGATCAATTTTATCAATGAGTAAAAATAAATATGCTGTGAATAAATATGATCAACGGGTACATCGATGCACCGGTACCGCGATTCGGGTACATTGCTGTTAAGAAGCAATTGTTGAGCAGAAAATTGAGCACCGAATGGTACCACATAAATCTCAGAACCTTGTCAAATACATCATGTTGGCTGCAGAAACGATGCTCAAAATTTTCAACACCGAATGGCGTTCAAGGAATTCAAGAGTGTTGCGCAGCAAATATGTTTAAGAATCATGAAATAATTAATTCATTGTAAATAATATTATGATCAACTTGATCAACGGGTACATTGTTAATGAACGCGCCTGGAAGGCAAGAATAAAAACACAAACAAATCTGCTGTTTGGAACACAACATAATATAATTACGTTGTTTTTGAATAAATATACTTTCATTGGCGTCCATGTGGGCGTCGTCCGAATAAATGATTCGTCAATCTCTAGAAGTTCGTACGTCTGGGGTGGCGGGCATCCAAGCCCACCGTCGGGTTCGACGCTGTTGTGAGGTCCGTACCCTCCTGATGCTCCTCCCCCTCTTCGGCCTCCTCCGCGCCGCCGCTTCCAAAGACAGGTAACACCTTCCAGGCGGCTGTCAATACGGCCAAACTACTGTACAACACCATCATCACAACCAGACACACAATCCATAGAGACGACGTTGTCCAATAATAAAAAAACGACGGTCCCATCTGGGCCCACAATGACCCGGCTACCACCATTGGTATCGACGACCAACTTAATGGAGACTGTACGCTCATCTGGACCACCCCCCATACAAAATGGATGGTGTACTCAAAATACCTCCATGTGGCAAATACCCAGAAATAAACCCACCTTCTGAAAAAGAAAACCAACGCGTAGCATACGGCCAGGCTGATGAAATATTTTTTGACAGCGCTCTGTAATAGAGCCCGCGCGGGGACGAGATCGAGAACTTCCACGGCAGCGAAACCAGCTGACACCATAAACCCGAGGAAGCAACACACATCCGACGTCCGTACGGGCCAATGCAGCGGAAATTGGGGTAATACGGATGTCGATGCGACCGTGCCAACGGCCAGGATGAGTACCATTATGTCCAGCCAACGCTCGCAGATGCCGGAAGATTCTGTTCAATGATGAGACAAAATTGTTGAAATGAAACATAATAATAATATCGTAACAAAAAATAAAGAAAACGGCTGGGAAAACCGCAAAATGGTTTCAGAAAAATATATTTTCATGTGACATTTGTGACATCTGATATAAACGGGCATTTGATTTTGTTTTGGAAATTTGACCAAAAATATAATTCGGCATCTTGCAATGGGAGATGCCCAAAATGTGCAACTGGCTGATTACATAATAATTCAGAGCTAAAAAAAAGCACTTTTATGATTGACGCATCAAACGATGAATCATATTATGATTGCTGATCAATTGACAAATTATTAATTACTCGATTTGGGTGCTGCTGCATCGTCACATGGGGTTTTGCAGCCACTCGCGGGGTTCCGGAAGTACCCCGAACCGTCCACGGCGTCGCTGCTTTTGCCCGCCGTCGTCAAACCCGGCGACAAAGTCATTGTAGGCAGTCATGCAGTTTCTTCCTTACCTCTTCAACGAAAAGAGCACCTTCTCACTCAGTGAATCGATGAAACCGTGAATGGTCGCCATGTAGGCAACAACAAAATTAACCGTGTCTTACACATTCATTGAAACTCTCATATGAATTGATAGGAATAAAATTTAAATAATCAACTCGCTGCCATGACCAAACGCATCAAACCGAAACCAATCAATCAATCAAAGAAAATTATATTTCATGAATTGTTTACATACAACTTCATTGATATGCACGTATTGATATCAAAATGATTGGTTTCAACCAAATCTGATGGCAAATAATGAATTGAATATTCAATCGATAAAATAATTTAACGAGCAATCGACAAGCGAAAATTATGCAAATCAAAACTATCATATCGTATAGAATAAAAATTCGTGAACACGAAAACATTTATGATCGAACGAACGAACACGAAATTATTCCAAGGATTGATCCATTGAAAGAGATGCGTGGCATGCTATAATTCGAAATGGCGAGAAAATGAAACAATGCGTTTTGGAAACCAGCTGAAACAATAATTCGAAAATATCAAAAAATGCAGACGTCGCAGAGATGTCCATACCTTTGTACAACAATCCTAGATTTTCTCTCGATGATTATAAACTTTGAATACATTTCACGACAGAACATGCCGGACAAGAGCACAAATTTGGAACACGGCAACACCCTCAAACAACAAATGTAACAATAAACTGATAACAATTTAATCACCAACAGACAACTACCAAGATTACACGACACACATTAATTGTTTTATGAAAATTATTGAAAATGGAAAATCTCATTGGTAGAAAATCAAAATACAAATATTTTTTTTTGATACGTTTTCATTAAAAGCACGAACTGACCACCGGAAATAGAATGAGATCACATGGGATAGCAAAAAACAAATCACCGCTTGCGGCGATCCAACTTGACATTTTCAGCAATCTCGCCTTGCCGCAATACATAACGTTCCAGCGGACCCAAATAGGTCGTCTGTTCTCCCATTTCACCATCGTCGTGGTCCGACGACTCCGCCCCATCTTGTTCGTCTTCAATCTTACGGTCCTCCTGTGGATTGTTGTTACTGCGACGGTCTTGATTCTTGCGCTCGTTCTTCGTTAATCTCACGTCGCATAACCACTGTTTGCGATATGGCGACGACACCGACGACGACTCAGAATCGGAGCTAATGATAATGTCTTTACCATGCTGCGGTAATCGTGGTAACGCCGTGACGACCGACTTCGTAATCGCCACCGGCATGACCTCCAATTGCGCGTTAGAAGAATCAACGGCGGGGGTATTCTCTAACTTGCTTTTTGAACCGCACTCTACTTCCAATGCTGCCATAGGGTCCGGAACATTCGACGATTCGGCTTCCAACGCTGCCATAGGGTTGAGACTATTTGATTTGGCTTCCAATGCGGCCATAGGATCTAAACAACTACTACTACTTGAAGTTTTCACGATTTTCCTGCCGCTATCACTACGACCGCTAGCACAACTACGCTCCGACCTACTTCTGTCAACGCTGCTATTATCTCGACTGCCACTACGTGAACGTTTTTTCCGTCGATCTCGACTACGACTGCGCGAACATTTTTTTCTTCGATCTCGACTACGACTGCGCGAACGTTTTTTCCGACGATTTCGACTACGACTGCGTGAACGTTTTTTCCGACTATTTCGACTTCGACTGCGTGAACGTTTTTTCCGACGATCTCGACTACGACTGCGCGAACGGTTTTTCCGACGATCTCGACCACGACTGCGCGATCGTTTCTTCCAACGATCTTCACTACGGCTACGCGAACATGTTTTTCTTCGATCTCGACTACGGCTACGACTATGTGGGCGTTTTTTTCGTCGATCCCGACTTCGGCTGCGCTTTTTGCTCCCCTGACTACGACTACGATGACGAGTACGTCGCCCTTCCTCACGTCCTCTACTGCGCGACCGACTGCACCTTGAAGTGTCGCAGCTTCGGCTACGCGATGAATGCCTACTTCTTTCTCGCGCCATGTTGCAACGTGATAACATGTAACTCAATATCACACCACAAATAGCGTCAAACCAAAACCTGTACACTTATATGTCAGCATAACAATTCAGAATCGCGTGACATAATGAAATGAATGAAACCTATGAATAAATATAATACACTTGAAACTAATCGCACCTTAAAATGCTTTTTAAAAAATTGAAAAAAGATTTTTGTTTTCACATTGATTTGGTGTGTCCGACGATAATCATCAAATAGCGGTTCAAAACATTACATATATTAACAATTCAAAATATGTCAATAAATTAATTATTCACTTTGATCAATGATCGGATCCCGATTGATCGACGTCAATACAGATGAAATCAAACGAATGATACGTTAGCGAGAAATAATCAACATGATCACGGAACGCAATGAAAATTTGAGATTAAGAATAAGATTGAAAGAAAAATGCTGACCCCTAATGTATGACAACTGATCTGGTGTAAGACACTACAAAAGCAAAACATTGTTTACTCATATTAACCATTGAACTCGCCGAGATTTAACGCCACTGATCTTGTTGAAAATGTTGAAGATCTGCTTAGAATGTCGAATAATTTTTTTTGTTGAATTTGTTGGTACTGACGATTTGTAGAAACGACTGAGAAAGACACTGAGCAGATCCACAACTAAACGAAACTATACATGGACTTCAAGAAAGATAAACCGACGGAAAACAAAAAATCAATGTCCCACAGGAATACCAACACCATACGAATCAACAAATTATGCGCTAGCCATGTTGATACACATGATCACCGCATACGCCAGATACAGACAACGATACAATTTGACGACAATGTGAACGACACATACCATAATCTCAATGCTTCTGAATAATAGCTGTACAATGTGTAAAAAATAGTAAATACAATCAACTCAACGAAAACCAGGTTTGCTACTACCAAATTTCGGTTTCGCCTTGGCCGACATCTTGAACGAAAACCCAGAGCCCATGATCGGCTGGGCCGATGATACAACATCCTCTTTTGCTTCATCAGTCACCTTGACACCCGATGCGTCGGGTTTTGTATTTTCGGACGATTGCCAGGCCGATATCTTTTGCTTCTTGCGCGTCGAAAAATTGGGCTCAAAACACGGCGGTGGTTGATTGATGGACCACTCTCGATCCTGCGCCGCGTCCAATTCCTCTTGCGTTGGCTCCGCCGGACCTGTGACCAGTTGCAATGAATTAAACCCAACTTAATAAAACATTTTTATTTAATTTCGACCCAATAAAACATTTGTTTGCAATGTTGGCGTTCCGCATACTCACATACATTTGAATCCTGATTCCGTTGCGAACTAATTTAATTAATACGAAATCTGGAAAATCATTAATGATCGTGAACAAAATTGTAAAAACAATACAAAAATTAAATTGATTACCACTGTTGAAGCTTTGCCAACCACCCACGCGGCTTGCAAACTCCTTGCCCTCCTTTTCCACCATCCGCTCCCATGTTTTGGGATGGATACTAGCTCTTGCTGCCCTTGCCTCCTCGGCCTCGCACTGTCGCTTGGCCGCCTTTTGTGCCTTGCGACTGGCCAGACGCTGCTTCGAAGCCTCAACCTCAAGAAATGTTTCGACAAATCTTTAGATGAAAAAAAAAAGCAAGACTACGTTATAGAAGATGAACAAATGGCGGTCAATCATAATGGATAAAAAAATCAAAAATAAAAAAACGTTTTACAAAATGAAATTAAATTATTAATATCTTTTCATGTGTGATATGCTGAGGTTTATACACCCCGTCAAAGCACGAGAAATATTAGAGTTGAAAAAATATAAAAAAATGATCAAGATCACATCAAGAAGAAAAGCCTGTTCCTCGCGGTCAAACGCCGACATCATTTCCGAAATCGTGGCTTTCTCCCACCATCTTTCCCATCTGCCCCCCGACCCAGCAGAGGCTGTGGTCGTCTGCCGCGGTTCACCCGAAGTAAAACCATGGTACGAACTACTACTACCGCCCGACGACTGCGACTGACAAGCTCCGGACGATGACGGCTTGGAGTCTGACGACAAGATCTCACACGCGCCGAACAATATCCGAAAAGCTTCCGTCGCTTGCGGGTGCTGACTTTTGTCAGGGTGCACAAATACGGCGAGCTTTTTAAAAGCCGCCCGGACGGTTGACTTATCAACAATAATACCACCGTTTGCTTTTGGTAACTCTAGGACCTCGAATGGAGACGACGGACCCGCAGCGAGAATACGTTCCACGTGCCCCGTCATTGTTTTTCATTAAAGTGCGATCACTTTGAGAAAACAAAACAATTTCAAATCAATGCTGCCATACTTGATATGTGTCAATCCAAAACAATAATTCATGTAATTAATTAATGTATTCAATGATTCATTGAATTTAACAATTCCTAACAAATATAATAATAACTAACGAATTGTATGGTCGATTGCCTTCTGCTGAACAATGGCATGTGAGGCGGAAAGTCAATATATTGGCAATAATTGCTACCTTCCGAATTGTTGAAAATGACTAAATAAAACAAACTAACTAACACTCCAATAATTAATTGGAAAAACTGAGATGGACAATGAATGCACATACTAATGCCAGCAACAATGGGACGCATGAAAATTTATACCAAACAATACGTAACGAAACAAACGATGTGTTCCTCATGTAATTTCATCGAAATGAGTCAAAATAACGAAACAAGAACGGATTGTTTGATTGATTGATTGCTTGCTTGCTTGATCAATTCATGATTTGTGTTGGACATGATTATTACTCCACAACGTAGGTGAAATAACAATAGGCAGCGAGGAAGGCTGCCCCGTACTCTACTACAAACCGGGGTAGATTACCAAAAAAAGTGAAACGCCAGGACAGCTGCGTCCACAATCCAGACAAGATGGCTTTCTGGCGCTGCTTGATCAATTCATGATTTGTGTTGGACAAGATTATTATTGCTCCACAACGTAGGTGAAATAACAATAGGCAGCGAGGAAGGCTGCCCCGTACTCTACTACAAACCGGGGTAGATTACCAAAAAAAGTGAAACGCCAGGACAGCTGCGTCCACAATCCAGACAAGATGGCTTTCTGGCGCTGCTGCAAAAACCAGCGCCGTTGAGCCCCTATCCACCATGTGGGAAGATACCTGAAAGACGACAACAAACAATCAATTATAATCAGAGTAGCCGAGCACATGTGCACATGGTCGCGCCAGGTGACAGGCGCTGCCAGGCAAATGACAGGCTGACAGGCAACATCCGCGAGCGAGTGACCATGTGCTGCTGACGACAGATTGCCTGTCACCTGTCACCTGCACCTGTGCCAAGCACCTGTGCAAAGCTGTTAGGGACAACTCTAAATGACAATTTAATGCTTTGTACAAAGCGTTTCGTGGAAATTGTAATCTTTACAGACACCCAAATGACGATTTAATGCTTTGTACAAAACGTTTCGTGCAAATTGTGTTTTTCAGGTAGACCAAAATCATGCTTTAATGCTATATACAAAGCGTTTCTCCCAAAATGTTATCTTCAGGAACCTGACAGGCTGACACATGCATTTGACAGCCTCTGACAGGCTGGCACAGGCACCTGACAACGTTTAATATAAATTATAATTTATAATTTATATTAAACGTTTTTAGAATGCCAACAATAGTTCTATAATCGATGGAAATGCTTTTTGGTGCATCAATAAGAACCCAATTGTTTTTTTTTTTTGCGTCAATCCGTACCAACCAAACGGGCGGAAACCAAACGACACACCACGACTCAAATGGGAATACATTTGTCAATCTGAACAAATTTTCAATTCAATAATTTAATTATCTAAAAATTGAAAACACAATGGAATTGGGATCGTGATAATACAATGGAACATTTTGCAAATATCATGAATTCATGGAGGCTTTGAGATTCTATTGGAAAAATGTTTGACAAAAACAAAACTTCGTTTGTCAATTACGAATATCCAACATCAATTTAAGCTGCACAGATATTCAAAATTTGGATTTTAAAAAAATACGGCGGAAAATCCGAAGCACGTGACGCCCAATAACTGACTGAGCCAAAAACACCGCCCCCGTCAGGCGACAACAAATACCTTCAAAACAATTTCAGACAAAATTTTAAAACCAACATTTCGAGTTTACAATCCATTGAATGTGAGAGCCCGAATACAGACCAGGTGTAATCTGGACGAAATTCAAATCATAAAATGTATTTCGAATCAATTGAATGCTACGAGTACATCGCACTTCGAAAAACAAATAATTATTTCATACTAATTCCGTGATTCATTGTAAATGAATTTGAATTAACTGTGAATTGATGTCATTTGTTAAGCGCATAGTGGTAATTGAAATAAATAATTTTGATTTATGGTCATGACCGCTCAAGCCCTGACGAAGGAACAGGTGTTCCGAAAGCTAGGCAATGTATTCATTCATTTTAGTTTGATTTCAAAAATCGACGCGCGGTCATGACCATAAATCAAAATTATTTATGTAAATGAATTCCAAATCTCATTGATGAGAAAATGTATCATTTTGGTGTCAACAATAGCCAAACCAGGCGGTATTGCCGCGTCGTTAAAAAAGACAAAATTTCCATTACAAAATGGCACAAAAACATCCAAAACGATAAAACAAAACGTTTTTATACTGACGAACTTTGTAAAAATTATTACCTGCAACGGCAGTACGCTACAGCATCTAGGACACCCCAGACGGCGGCAAATCCTACTCCAAAACTTACCGGAAACCACGACTTGCTCGACGAGGGCAGAAACACTACAGAAACGGCAATAGCTGCCAGCGGCAGGCTGACCAGTAACACACAAAGCAGGTCAAACGTCGACGACATAGAAAAATCGATATAACTCGCGGAATGGTCCCCGAAAAGCGATCCGACCATCGGCGAACCCTCCGCGTCCAAGCGGTTTGCCAATAACCACAAATCAAACATAACACACGCCAGCCGAGCCTTGCCCCCTTGTCCGTCGTTCTCTGGCCCCTGCCCCAACTCCTCCACAAACGGCGGCGGTGCCGAACTGCTACTGCTCGGACCATGGTCGTCTTCCGTGACAATGTCCATACGATGCTGAGCTCGCTGCGGCGAAGATGATGTAACAACAACAGACGATGAAGCTAGTGGTCTAGAATTATCATCTTTTTGTACATTGTCTTGAAACGACTTTTCAGCACCTTGAAGATTATTATTATTATTATTATTATTATTATTGTTTTTTGGTCCCATGATTTCTTCTTCTGTATGACCGCTGCCAAATGAAGGAAACACCCCCCTTGCAGTTACGGTATCATTCGCCATGGCAACGACGCTAGCCGACAACCCCATAAATCTCGCATCACTTTGACCGATGCTATTGACCCCGTCACCTGCTGCAAATGGCAATAACGCACCCCCATCCTCCTCTGCCGGGGGCCAACTTGGATTTACAGCGTAGGTCGGAACCAATGGGAAAGTCCAAAGTCGCCACGGCTCGCGAAATAATTTGCCGGGGCGGGGTAAAAACAACACGTTCCATAATTTCCCCCAGCGCGGACCGGCGAACCAACTTGCCACCAACAAGAGAGCGAGAAAACTGCACAGAGGACAATGGTAAATTGTAGAGACTGGCGCCCATATCGGCCACATATACGTGAGCCGCAGCTCACGAAGATATGATGCGGCTGTTGTTGATGTGGCTGCAGAAACGAAGCCTGCATCGGGCGAGGGCACGACGGCGCCGACTTGTTCTTCGGGCGGACCTGGTTGCCAGAAGAACCGCGCCAAAAAGCTGATAAGAGTTGTCGTTGAGAAGGGCCAAAACATTATGGTTCAACGAAGATCAATCATATACAACACTGATACATTTCAACATGAAAACGATTGATGCAAATTTGAACAAACTGTCCTAGGTTTGGAAAACAAATGAGGGATAAGAAAATACTGACGAATGCGGATTTACTCATGGTTGATTTTTTCTGTGATTTTAATTTCTTTGAATATTTAAACGAATCATTATGCGAATTGAAAACAAACGGCAAAAATAGTTCGCCATTGATGACATCATGAAGGTGATCATATTTGATTGAGATACAAAACATAGCGTAGTGTTACGCATAACAAACGAAAACGTTACAAAATAATGAATCATGCATAATTTCGTGATTGACACGAACAATAAAACAAACGATTGAGGTTGAAAGAAAAATCATGAGATTTCAAAACAATGATTATCTTTTGATTTTCAAATCGCCAACCACCATTTTAGAAATTTATCCGGTTCTGCAAATTAGTTCGACGAACGAATGCTGCTCAAGGAATTGGGGAACCCAGACTCTTGATTACACGCAAATATACTACATTTTGTAAATATTTTCAAATTCGACTCCCGTAAATCTATCAACAAATTACCATTTGAAAAGAGATATTGAAACGATTCAAGGATGTTGAAACTACAAAACCATCACGCTTCCAGTTGTAGTTGCAGCATTATCATCTAATACAGCGCCAAAAAATGTCGATTACACAGACCCCAAATCAAACCAAAGAAAACCAAACCAAACCAAACAAAATCAAGAACGACAAACCGAATACCATTTCGAACATGCGATTGTGAAACCATACTCAAATGCAATTTTTGAATGTTGTTTTGTCATGATAATCCTCTGTGATTACTGTTCATTCACATCGGAACATTTTCGCTTTTTGCGACTTGGATCGCCGTCACCATCACCATCACCATCAGCAGCATCCTGAGGGCTTCCTCTGCTTTTTGCTGCAGGTGAAAAGAAAACCTCGGAGGTGGCGGCAGGGGCATCGCCGCCATTCGTCGGATTATTGTTTTGAACCACCGCCACCGCACCATCTGACTTCTTTTTGTCCACCGGATTCTCACTCTGAACAGGAGGGTCTGACTTTGTGTCGGCCTGATTCTGACTTTGGACAGGAGGATCTGACTTTTTGTCAACCTGCATCTCAGTCTCAACAGGAAGATCTGACGTTTTGTCAACCTGCGTCTCAGTCTGAACAGGAGGATCTGACCTTGTGTCAGTCTGTTTCTGATCAACAGCAGCAGCATCATGATCTACATTTTTGTCATGCTGCTGGTTCTGACCCTGCACAGGGGCGTCGGACTCCTGCCCCTTTGATTCTTTGCGCCCCTTTATTGCTGCACCATCACCCTCATCATTAGAGCCACAACCTTCAGTTACAACAACTTTTGTAGCAATTGGCGGCTGCTTGGCGCTGGCTGGCGGCGAACAAAGCTGCTGCTTCTTTGCGCCTGACGGGGTGGCAATAATCTGGGTGGCGTCCGCTTCTTGTGATTTGACTTGCTCACCATCCGCAATCACAGTTGGGATCGACAGCGATGGACTCACAACTTGCCTGATCACATGTACATATATATGTGAAAATCATGAAGAATTTAGAAACCGCAAATATACCGAAACGTGTCATATTATGCGGTGGATAGCCGAGATATAAAATTTCCCAAACAAAAAACGTTTTACGGATTCGTACGAGTACAATAAAGAAAATATTAATGATAGAACGCATGTCTGTAAAATCAATATTCAACATTGAATACAAGTTTGACAAATGAAACAAAAATTGAAATTTTTAATTAATTAAATAAAAATAAATTTAACTAACTTATATAAATCATTGTGATTGTGCGTTTTTGGAGAGAGGTCGGCATAGCGAAAAGAGCAATACGTTTCCTGACAATTCCAAAAAAACAAAATGTGGGGATGGCAGCAAATCAAATCCAAAAGAAAAGTCCGAAATATTGGAAATGCTACCAAAGAATTCTCAAAAACCAAATTTTACAAACATATATTAACGTGTGATATCTCGAGGTTTATACACCTCGTCAAAGCACGGGAAATATTATGAAAAATGTTTCTCTCGCTACGATGTAGCTAGCGAAAAGAACAATAAGCATTCAATAAATAAGTAAGTACGCTGTTTTGTGATTCCCGGGTCCTGGTGAGGGACTGGCAATGCTGGCGTCAGCTGCAGGTGTTTTAGGACGTGTCGCCGCCAATAACCGCGCCTCCTCCAATAGTCCCTGCGCCTTTTTTCCCTCATCTGCTGCCGTTTTATAGCATTCTGACGCAAAATCGATAGAACCGTCCCGCTTCCGTATGAGAAATTTAAATTGGGTCGTCGACCTCTTGACTTCACTAGCCACCTGCTGAGCGTACCAGTCATCCCGGCATAGCTGAGTCAGTCCCTGGAGCAGGAATTGGTTACAGTGATACGCGTCGTCTTGTGCAACGTCAAAAGGGGGCTGCGCCGCAAATTCTAAGATCGGCCTACGTACATCTGACAATCGAAGTACGTGCGCGGCTAGGATAAGGCACGCTGTGCATAGAGTGGAACATTTGTGGGAGACGAAATGTAATAATGCACGGGTCATACCGGACGCTGCGATAAATTGACGTGCGACGGCCCGCATCGACTCCAAATCCGCAAGACTACAGATCAAATAAAACCAAAGAACCAACACAATGTCACAAATAATTAATCAGGTGTGCTGAATCCGATGAACTTCTCAAATACTGACTTTTCCACGAATTCCTTTCAATTTGCATGCTATTTCACAATTGTTCAATATGGTCATGAACATATTCGTATTATTAAATTCAGATTTTATGTGAATTCCATGACCCTGAAAAGCGTACGGTATTTGATCGCTTCGTCGGAAATGGCAAAGAATTTCTTCCAACCTATCAAACGGATCCTCAAAATCCACACTCACGCCAAGCGCGTGTAATAGAAACGCCTCGTACTCCTCCACTCGAGGCTGCATGTCGCGTACAAAAGATGGGGTGTACTGCTTCAAATCCGAATGCCGTACAAAAACGCCCTGTAGCATCGTGGCCCCAAGCAAATCTTGAAAGCCGGGTTGATCGCGACACCGCTTCTTGGTAGCCAAACTCAAGCACGCAACAGACACTGCGAGGTGGTCCTCGACCGCCGGCGTTTCATCATCGGCGACGATCGGCGTTGGATCTCCCGCTGCCTTTCTTGCCTCAGAAATTAACAATCATACACAATTCGGAAAATTATAAGAGAATCAATGTTGTGTCCTTTAAATTATTGTTTTGCAAATTTAGAAATTTGGTTTTTGTGGAATTTATTTTGATGGATTAAATTACAAAGAAAACAGAACATATTCATTGATGAATACTAATGACAATCTGATTAATCAGAATGTGAAAAAAACGTATGATGTTGAGTAACTTGTATGAATTCGAACGAAATTGAACATGCATAAATCTGTACGATGTTCCATCGACGTGTGATTTTTGAGTCTGGCGCAAACGTTTGATTTTGGGATGCTGGGTTTTGATTCCAGGCCTCCAATATCAACATGAACATACCAATTTTGAAAACCACCGAAATGAAATGTGTGAACACTGATTACACCTCGCAGAAATACGCATTTTGAGTAATCATTTATACATGATTATTTTAACAAACTAAATTGAAAAAGATGTTATTTTGTGGATTTTGGCGCACTGAAATAATCAATTAATTATGTACTAGTCTCGCTGCAGCCGCGTCATCTGCCCGCCGTTCCTCTGATAAATCGTAAATCATCCACGCAAATTGCTGCGCCGTCAGCATAACTAACACGTCTATTTCTATGTAAGCGGCGATCTTTGCTATGAGTTTCAAAGCCGGTCTGACCCGCTCCTCAACAACTTTGTTTAGGCCGCTACGAGATTCTTCCGAGACAACGCCATCTGGAAGCTCCTCTTTCGAAACGCGGAGCAAATTGGCGACGCTGGCCGAGGTACTGCTGCTGGCCTGCTGCTGCTGCAGTGATGGTGCCGCCGTTGCCGCCGACGGCGATAACGGGGACGCCAAACTTCTGGACATGATTGATGCTAGAAATGGTACTGAACTAGCGTCGATACGAAATTGACAGATCCATTAATTGTTCACTAACACAAATGACACTCCCTTAAATTGTATCATACTAATTGAATACGTAGTACTTCGGCATCAATCTTTGTTTTGGTAGTTTATAAACTCAGAAGGACCTGGTCGCGTCAAGCGCAACACTGTACTGTGCCTGCATCAATCATGGAAAGAATTGAATGACGTTAGAAAGGCCGCAATTTCAATTTGTTTCAGTTACAAAAACTAATTATGGAATTTCTTGATCAACCGATAAGACATTATTCGCCAAACAAAATAAAACCTTGCGTTGACATGAACTTTGTACGATGAAAATCGTTTGTTTTGTGACAACGCCTCCATTCCTATGGGCGGAAACCCTCTCTGGAACTGGTCCCGTTGAGCGAGCGCAGCACAATCAAGTGCTAACAAATTGATTTATCAAAATACTACCAATTGTACGAATGATCTAAATTATCGATGACGAAAAAAACAAAAATCTGAAGAATGTCACCGTCGATGTGATACCTAATTGATTACTTACTCCCACTAGTTTAAAATTTTCATATGAGAACTACTCGAATGACAATCGAATTGATGAATAATCACCAAAATTGTGGAAAATGGCATGACAAAATCGAATAGAAAAAGAGGTATGGTACAAAACCAAACCGCACACGAGAATGATGAAGAATGATATGATCAAAAATGATAACGCTCTTGCTTGCTTCAAAACGATCAAACGAATGCATGAGAAAGAAAAAGATCATGACCCAATCGCAAGACAAATGAGATATAAACAAAACATCGCACCTCAATTTACGACAACAAATATATTAAATAGAATCATAGTCTAGATTCTAAAAAGGTGTCAAGAATTGACGAAACGCATTTCTCGGCTCCGCGCCACAAATCACGACGGTATGAATTATGACTCCAAAAATCTCGCAAAAAGAAAAAACACAGCAAACAACCAACGAACCATTCTTATGTTCCCGTGGGAACATGCGACCAACAGGCTTGTGAACCAGGCCAAACGAAACGAATGATTGAATATCACGAATATTGATGTAATTAATTGAATTATAAATTATTGTTATTAGATTGAAACTTGAAAATTATAAACCAAATTTGTATAATATTATGTATCGAGAAAAAGTATGTGTAGTGATGCTGCTACTTTGGATTTGAGGAGAGCACTATGCAGATTAAATTGGTCACTAATCAATATCATCTGCACGCACCCAACGAACCATTCGATAACTGAAATGGCAAACCCGACACCAAAACACATCCATCACCTCGTACAAATGAATTAGAACTGTAAATTGTTTTAGACTGAATTAATTAATAAATAATGTTTGAGCTGAAATGGAATATTTACTCACTGGACGATGTTGATAGAATTGAAACGGAATAATTAATTAATTAAGATCATATAAATATGAATATTTGAAACAAATAATTAATTAGTTGTATTATATCAAAAATACATTGAATTGTTACGTTGCTTGACTACCCGAAACAACAGAAAACAGTAAAAAATAAAAATTGATATCAAGATATTTGAAACTGGACACGTCTGTGTCGATGGACAATCGAACGAGAAAAATCGCTCACTCAACCTCTCGCGTCCGCAGCCCACACACGACGCGCCGATTCAAATCGAAACTTGCTTGATTGTGCATGTTGAATAATTACTTAAATTTTATATTCTGTGTATAATTTAAAATATATTTAAAATTTTAAATTAATTCACTTTCAAAAATTTGTAATTTGTTCGCACAATCACTCCTATGACTAGTATGAAATTATTGTTAGATGGAACTCAATGATCCATTCCTCTGAAATGAAGAATGCCAGGGTGAACGCGCTACGGGGGGGATAATTAATAATTACAAGAAAGATCTAGGGAATTAGAATTAAACTCAAATTGGAGACATGCGACATGGCTTTGAAATGAAAATGCGGTTCGAATCTCAACCCATTGAAAGAGAATTCATTAAGATTACAAAAATACATCTGTCGGAAAGGTTGCACATTTAAGAAAAATGAACAAATGAAATGAGAAAAGAACAACACACCGCTTCGAGAAAATAAATCTGAGTCAACCTAAATGATGAATATGGTCTTCGTGCTTTTTCGACGACGCCCTCTGGGCGCTCTCACAATTTCAGCATGACCTATTCTTGCGAAAACTACAATAATAATAATAATACATCATATCAATTATAATAATGTTAACAATTTTTGAATTGGCACAGGTGCATGTAAACATGCACCTGATTTAGTTACTCTAAATGTATATGCGCAAAAAAAAACATTTATTATGAATGACTATTATTACAATGGATTTCATCATGTTATGATGATAATATGTTGAAAAACACAATCTGATTGTTTCGTTCTTTCTTTCTCAACCCGCCGTCACGTTCGGATCGTTCTAAATAGCTGCTATTATTCAATAAATATTAACTAATGGTACGACGAATCTATGGTGTTGTTTTTATAAAATTATGAATATTATTAATCACATTTGTTAATATAATTATTTTGATTGCTTCACCAGCACAAATCCAACCTTTTCTTAATTAATGAATTGAATGAATAAATTAACCACTTATTTTCAAAGACTAATAAACCTTACTGTACGCCTGATACATATATCAATGTATCTTGATCTCAACAAGTATATAACATAACGTTGGCAATGAAGAGCTATTTATTGTACACTACTGGGTTTTTGGCGATGGCATAAGATGAATATGAAACGTTTTCGAACTGCTAATTATACCAATTAAACACAACGGTATGATCAATTAATTAATTTCAAGTGCAATGGTAATGAAAATAATTTTTAAATTCGATTGAATTTATATATTATTAATTTTATAATATTAACTAATATTAATTCGAGTGATCAACACCACCACTCATAATTATAGCTGAACCAAATTGGAAAAACAGCATGTGATCAAAAACGTTCACAACGATGCCTTTCACTTGTATGTGACAGGCAGAAAAGTGGTTGGTAGGACAACAGAACCACTCTCTTTTCCATGCAAAAACGCCAAACACAAAACGTGAAAATCGTTTCACGTTTTGAAATTATATTTCAATTAATAAATTTGCATAATTTCAAAACATGGTGGACTTTTTCAACAAATGAGTGACGGGTTCGTTGATAATAAATTATTATTAAATGATGAAAGCGTCGCTTGTGTTGAAAAATGTACTTTTGAAAAACACATTTTGTGTGTCGAAATGACAAATGAATAACCCAACTTCTTGAATACAACACCGATTGATGATGCATCTTAATTATTTATTGATTGATTGACACATAATTGTATGCAATATGCTGCGCGTGCGGGCCGTGCACCTATAAAAAATTGGGAACGAATTTATGATTGAAAATAAAAAATTGCTATCAAAACAATAAATAATGATTCAATATCACATGGTATAAAAATTTAGTATTTATTGTGTTTTGAGAACGATCAATTGAATTCAATCATAAACAACCTGAGCATCAACTTTTGATAACACACAACGAAATGATACTGATATAATTAATTAATCAATAATATAAATACTGACCATTTGCGTTGCATGAATTAAAAAATATTATTATTGTCGTGCTGTCTAGAAGCACGTGACAATTGATTTGAAATGTTATGTAATAGTATTTAATTATTTGAATGTATTAATTTATGATTTACTCAAATGTTGATGCATGAATTAATTAAATTGAATAATTGAATAAATAATTATATTAATTTGACAATTATTTATATTATTGAAAAATTATTCGTCTCTTACTTGAACACGGACACGCCGTGTGGCAAAGACAGACCGATTTATTTGAACGATCGTCTGGTGCTTGACATTGGGTGCTTAACATTTGGTGCTTAACATTTGACTAAATGAGATGCTTTATCGTAGAATTTGGATCCAACGACCATCCCATATGACTTACTTGACATTTGGCGCTTAGCATTTTAAGCACCAGATGTGATCATCGGGTGCTTAAAATGATTAAGAATTGGTTTCCCGACAAAAATGTCAAAACTCATATTGAAATTCCGCAAAATATCATTATTAATTAATTAATCATTGTATTATTGTGTCGTGATGGGGCAAAAACATTTAAGCAACACGCTTGTTGTCGTTCTCAAGCTTGGAAACGACGCACTGCTTGTCCTGGACCAACCAACTCTCGTTGCAAACACTATCAATGAATCCCTGGTGATGCGTAATCACAACGACGCCACCGCGGAACCACTTCAAAGCCCGTGCCAAACTGGAAACCGTGTCAGGGTCCAAATAATTCGTAGGCTCATCAAGCGCGACAAGATGGGGGCGAGTCCAGAAAGCGGCACCGAGCGCCAACTTACTTTTCTGACCGGCGGAGAAAGAACCGATGTTACCTGCACGGGAACAAATAAATACAAACTCGAAAAAAAACCTTTTCTAGATGACTATTAATTGAGGAGCCTAGCAAATTTGGGAAATTGGTTTTCTGAGAAACCTATGACTTTTTCAAAATCTCAAGTTTTTGAATTTCGACAATGGTGTTTTTACCATTTGTTGACTGTGATACTTTTGCTTTTGCCAAAAAATGTTTTATTGAATATAATTTTATTCAATAAAACATTTTTACATACCGGCTCTCAATAAATTAGTATTTTATGTTGTTTTTCCGATGATAATAAATACAATGAACAACAACAACATTGTGATAATTATATTATTATACGATTGCAACACATTTCTTCGTCAATGCCGAACTGCTCAAGATGCTTCACAACCTCACGGCGGGACAAGGGGCGCTGGTCGTTGCCGGCAGCCTGGGCCTGGAGACGCTCATCACATGCGATGGCAAACCTTGACACAATAAAAGAAACGACATTCAAAACAAATGCAAAATATGGGATTATTTAAAATTCAACATTGTATATTACCATTTACTTTGGTTTACAAAATTTTAACTAATTAACAAAAAACAAAACTTGCTTTTGAGGTAAACCAAGATGACATTCAATCAAGCAGAAAACAAACAATGCCACTCTCCAATGATGATTGCTTATTTGTCACTGTAACCTTGACATGGTGTATTGATATTTTGAACAGTGATTATTGCGAAGTGATGTGATTTGCTTACTTTTCGACGCCCATATCGCGGAATTTGGAAAGGGACTCAAAAGTGTTCTGCTTGGTCTCCAATCCTTCCCACTGGACTTCGTACTTCATCACCTGAACACAGAAAAGAAACACATAACAACAAATGTAAATTATACGAACCCGTACGTACTTTGATGTGCAAATTCTTTCAGACATTCTAATGAAAAAAAAAAAAATCAAAAACACATCCACCTTTCAAAATTACACGAATAAAAAAATATTCAATTGTTGACCGTCGCACAGCATGGTCATCAATTAACTCATCATGAACTTAAATCAAAAAACTAATCGCCATTTTGAAAAGATGTATGCTTGGTTGGCAGCGCTATGAAACTGTTTATAATTTCAGCGATTGCGTGCAATATGTTTGTACAAAATGCAAACTTAAAACAAAATCCACAAAATAATAAATATTATTATGCTGTGCGTGAGCAGTAATAGTAGTACCTTGCCCTGCTGGGAGCGGCCGCAAACCTTGCCAATCTGGAGGCCGTACTTGCCGTGCTTCTTGGCCAAATCTTTACGCATCTGCTCCTCTTCCTCGTCACGAGGCTCGAGGAGATGCTTCTGCAAGACCTCATCCCAACCGTTCTGGAAGCGATACTGCATATACGCGTAAGGCGTGGTGTTGAAGAATTGACCGATCGTCTCCATATGATGCTGAGCGATGTAGGCAAGGCGCAAATTGTGGTGTCTGTACACCTCACCAACCTTACCTGTCTCCGGGTTGGAGTTGGGGTTCAACTCACGGCACAACAAACCCATCATGGTGGATTTACCGGCACCATTGCGTCCGACGATCGCCACGCGGGAATTGAGAGTCAATCGAGCCTCGACGCCCTCCAGGATATTTCCTTTCTTCTCGTCATACGCGAACCAGATATCCTTCATGGACATGACAGGCTTAGAAGACGAAGACACACCGGAGAGCTTACCTGGGATGGGAAAAGTCAACTTCGCCTTCGTGACGTTACTGGCCGCTGCCTTGATGGCAGCCTCGGCCTCGTCCTCATCCTCCTCCTCGGGTTCGTCAAGGTTGACGTCACCACGAAGGTATGCCGCGAAACTGTGCCCCTTTAAGTCCAAACTCTTCTCGAAAGTGACGAGATTGCCATGGTGGAACTTCAACTTCCTGTTGGTGTACTGCATGACGTCAGTGCAGACCTTATTAATGAAGCTTGCTTCATGGGAAATGATCAACATGGAGGCGGAGCTGTTGGCGAGATAGCCTTCAAGCCACTCAATAGCCTGGACGTCCAAATGATTGGTAGGCTCGTCCAACAACAACAAATCAGCGTTCTTCATCATCGCGCGCGCGAGGATGAGACGCATGCGCCAGCCTCCAGACAAATCAGACACCAACTTGTTCTGCATATCACGGGGGAAATTGACGTCCTCGAGGGTCTGATCGATATCGATTCCCTTAGGGGCGTCGCGCGCGATGAACGCGCGAGCTTCCATTTCCAAGACCTTCATGTCGCCAAGCTCAGCGTCAGACACATGCTGGACCTTCAATCCCTTGGGCATGCCGGACACGTTACTGGCCGCGAGCTGCTTCATAAGAGTCGTCTTACCGCAACCGTTGTGACCAACGATACCGTACTTGCGGCCCTTGCAAATGCGGAGGGTCGTGTCTTTCAGCAAAAGGTGACCACCACCATACATGAGCATGAGGCCGTCAACGCGGATTAATTCCTCACCGCCGTCATCAAGCTCGTCATCGGGCGTGTGGGGGTGCATCTGGTGGAACATGTCCGCGAGCAAATCCTCGCGGGCGCTGAGCTCGGGGAAGACGTCCTTCAAGATGTCCGCGACCTTCTTGGCGAAGGCGTTCTTCTTGGTCATCTCAATGAGGCAGCAGACGATCACGGCCTCGACGTACTTAGCCTGAGCCTCGGCCATCGGGACGCCAAGCTGAACAATGCTGGAGCCACAGACCTCCGCCGCGCGCTTCAAAAGCTGCTGCACGTTGTGGCTCTCACCCTCTTCGCCAGATTCGGACGGGGGGGCGGTGCTCTCACCACCAGACTCGCCGTCTGCGCGCTGCTTCTTGGCGCGGACAGAACCGGACAACTCGCGGAAGAGATCGACAGGCTCGGCCTTGGCAATGTCAGCCTCAAACTCGTCCTTCGTGCAGATTTTGTTGTCTTCAATGCCGGTGGAGACCTTGGCGATGATCGTGTCAAAGCTGTCGACGAAGGCAGGCTTCTTGTCCGTCTTCCTCATGGCGGCGAAGAGCTGAGCGTAGACCTCCCTGCATGCGGTGAGCATCTTGGCAGAGCCACCAATAGTCTTCCAAGAGGACGCGCGGATGATGACACCATCAGAGTCAGCTTTCCACACCATGAACAGGAAAGCAGCAATCTGCTGACGCGTCTCCTCGGGCCCGCACTCGGTGGACAAGAGATCCTGGCCGTACTTCTTGTTCTCCAAAATCTTCAAGGCAAGCTGGTTGACGTGCTGGACGACCTGCAAACGATCCTCGAGCATGGCGGAGTTGAAATACGAATCCTGAAGCATAGGGAACATGAGCTGGGGCACCATGGGGCCGAAATAGCCGATCATAGACGAGGCCGCGCGAACGGAGGCCTCGCGAGCCTTGTCATCGTCGTCGTTGGTACCGGTCAAAATGAAATACATCGTCTTTTCGATGTGCATGGCGAAATCTTCCTTAAACAATGCGGGAAGGATGTCGAGGATCTCAAAGCACGTGTGGCGAATCTGGGCACTTTCAGAGAGAACGCCCTTGTAGGTCTGCTCCAAAATCGGGGCGATTTCCTCCTTGCCGAAAGAGAAATAGCAGTAGGAAAGAGCGAGCGCCGCACCGTATCGGTCCGTCTCTTCCTTGCTGGACCGCAAGCTTGTGAGGTAAGGCTTGATATCACTCTTCCAGACCTCGGGGAGGCCGTGGGCGAAATGGCCAAAAGCCTTGGCGGCCTCACGCTGGACTTCAGGGGTCTCGTCAACGAGCGCATTCTTCATCAACGGCATCAAATCTTCAAGGTACGGGAAAAGGAAGTCGACGTCCGCCACAAGCTTGATACATGAACCAAGAATCTGGGACGCCCACTTGCGGGACTTCTGCTCGCGCTCGCGCAAGGCGCGGACGAGGATCGGCACAAGCACTGCCAAACCGTTCGCGTCGACATAATTCATGAAAGTGGTGGAACCGAGCTTCATCAACACATCCTGAGACAACTTCTGGTCAGACGGGTCGATGAGAGCTTTGACAACGCTGTCAGAAACACTACGAATCTCGGGGTTGCCGACGGACTGGCCAACAGACTGCAAGACGTCGGTGGCGGCGTTCTTGATCTCCTTGCGGATCTCCTTACTGGCGGCGATGCAGACGGGGATGATGTCATGCAACATAGAAGCCAACTGACGCGGCGCCGCGGCCATACGCTCGATGATACCCGCAAGAACCTCGATCGCAGCCGCCTGCACCTTCCACTTTTTCTTGTCGTGGACCGACTTCAAAACCGCGGGAAGGACAATCTCAGGGAGCACCTGCGGGGGGGCTTCTTTGATGACGGCGTTGAACGCATCTACCGCGTGCTTACTGTTGGCCGTGCCGAAAGAACCCATGAGAGCTTCTAAGCGAAGCACAACAATCGGCGAGAGGAAGGACAACGCCTTCATGCAGCGCATGGAGCCAACCTTCGTGTCCGCGTCCTTGCTGGCGAGGCCCTGGTCAATCTTCTCGCCGATGGGCAAAGCAAGCAAATCCTTGATGGGGAAATTGAGAGCACTGGCACGAAGATCGCGGGCGGCGTCCTTGTTCTTAGCACCGGCGGCTTGGGCGGTGGCGAGCATCTTCATGAGCTCGTCGCTGGTCTCAGCCACGTTGGCCTTACGCGCGGCGGGCGCGAACTTGACAACGCACTTCGCACCTGTCTTCTCGGCGGGCTTGTCGTGGAGCGCGAGGCGGCGGAGTTCGGCCTCCATCTCCACGATGTCCTTTTTGGCCTTTTCAAATTTTTCATCGCTTTGCAACTTTTTCAACCTGATAAAATTATTGAAGACAAACACAAAAAAAATAAAAAATAATTATTACATAATTAAATAGTTAATAATCGAAAAAAACGATTCAAATATAGGGGTCTAATCAATTGGAGAATGGCTTTTTGGAGGAACCTTTTACTTTTCAAAATTTTGAGGTTTCGATTCTGGAAACTGAAATTCAACACTCATTCAGGAAGCGCTTGAATGTCCGATGATTGGTACACGTTCCATAATTGTGACGTTATTGAATCATGGCAATGATGTTTTACTTTTGATGACGACTGAAACTCAACAATTATCATAAAGACAATTTGATGATGTTTGCTCTTTTCAATTTATCAATAAATTTAAACTTCATATTATGAATTTCCGCGACCACAATTTGCCACTGCTTGGCGTACTAGAATACTTAGAATTAATTATTTTGTCATTGTGCGTAAACAAACACACAAAAAAAACTTAATCAATTATTTAAGTAATCTAATTATGCATAAATCAACAAACACAAATAGTACGCGGCAGCGAGGGATTTCTTCTCCTTGCGGTCCGTGCATCCCGCGAGTTCTTGCTCAAGATCTTCGATCTTGATCTCCGTGGTCTGCACGTACTTTTGGATCTTCTCCAACTGAGCTTTACTGAGAAAACAAACAACACCAATAAACAAAACAAATGGAAACATAAGAAAACTGGCACAAAGAAAAAAACAAAACGAAACATATGAGTAGTAGAAATGAAACTAGAAATATTGTTGATAACGTTGGCACCTATGCAATTGGCAATGTTACAAATGAGCTACACAATACAATGTATGGCGCGTTGGTGTCGTACTTGTGACTGGAGGGATGGATTTGTTTTTTGTTAATAATTAATGTTTTTGAATTAATTATTAATTAAATCATGTACGTGACAGTCATGTTGAAAACTGATATTGTTGATGATCAAATAATCCTGCGTTCTGGAAGTTATCTTCTCACGGGCGGAAGAGAATAATATAGAAAATACAAATAGAGAAATTATACTATACTTGTAGCTTCACGACTAATAATATAATAATAATGACGATATCGAATATGATGGTACGTAAATGATACAGTACCGACTGACGAAGGAGACAAGAGAGCTCCTGAAAAATTGAAGACAAATAATATAAATAATTTGATTAAATTATTGAAATTATTTATTGGATTGCAAACTAAATTCGTTGAGATGCAAAACCGTTTGTTCAAGAATTAATAACGATTAAATTACTGATTGCGATGGCGACAAAGCAAATAATAATTACTGAGATTAATTAATTTAAATTGAATTCAAAGAAAGAGATAAAGATATTTGGATGAGGACAAATACCGAAAAACTAATGAATTAATTGAATTGATCGTGTTAACTGTGGTAATGCAATCAACAAAAGTAGTAGACGAAACAAAGGCTGTTAAGATTATATTGTGTACAATCTTCTTTATTTGATAAATGGTCAATTTCACGTGTGAATGTACTTGGGGAATTGAATTATATTTGTTCTTTTATAAAGGACGATGAAAAGAATCTTGGATAATTAGTGAGATTATCAAAGATATCGGATCAAACGTACGAGTACAAAGAAACGAACAAAGACTATTCAATAAATAAATTGAGATGATTTAATGAAAACCGTCAGTGAGATTGAATGAATAATAATATATAAATATAAATATTTCCGAGGCGTTGAATAAACAATAATAATGATTTGGGCAAAAAGTTCAACCGTTCCACGGAGGGATCAGTACTGAATAATAATGAATAGTGAAGGTGAAACAATTCTTAAATAATGATGATGATGATGATGATCAAATTTGATAATCGATTGATTCGCATTTTTTCAAAATTCGATTAATTAATTAGTTCAATTTTCGATAAAACAAATAATTTATGTTGGAGAAACGTAACAACATAATTTTTACGGGATTCAAAACGAATTTACCATGACGATCAAACATATTAGAAATAAAATGACAAATTCAGAATCAATTATTCAACCACCATGCGATGATCCCAAGTATGATAATAAAAATATCAAATCAATTATCATGTCGATTAATTTTGTTCAGCAAATTAATAATTAATTAAACCCATAAGATGCATGAACAACGCAAAAACACATGCGTACAATTGTTCACAAACATGCCAACATTATTGGACATTTCAATTGTTGGAAGAAAAGGCAATAGTAAATATTGAAATAATATTTTAGTTTAAAATATCAATATGAATGATGAATACATCAATGACAAGAGTCAATATTAGCATGTGACGTAGAAAAGAAGAGAATTTGATTTAAGTGGGGGAACCAAACACAAGACACACAATACAAGAATAATTATACGCAAAATGATATACCTTAAAATGTACTACTACACAACATAATTTTGACGATGATGAATCATTGAATTATCCTTTCCGAATTGTGATGTCATCAAAACAACATGCACATACAACCATGTGTATTTGAAACATGGAACATTTGTTTTTAGGGAAAAAAACAATATTTCAAATATTGCTGCTTTCTTGGACAGCCGAGGCCAATATTTGAAAATGCGCGGCGTCCATTATTGGGATCCAATTTGAAATTGATTTGGAAATGCTGAGACAAAAATAATGAAACAATGCAATTACCGAGACAGCAAAAATAGCTGGTGAACGATAATTTCAAAAAAACAAAACATCAAAAACATACACACATCTCAAAGATCACAAAAATACAAGTTTTGATACATTCATCGAAGTGCCTGTCGATAATGAACAACTAATGCACAAATACACTTTTCAGGTTCGACATACTGGCAAAATATTTGGAAATGCCACTTTTATGCAGCGAATTCGAATCGCATGGCTGCTGACCTGAGGAACATGTCACTTTTTTTTTTTGCAAAGAAAACATAATTCAAAAGAAATTACAATTTTTGTGGAAATCCCAATTTAATGTGATAATACGAGTGCGACTAATAAATTTAAACATAATACCGCTAACAATAATACCGATACGACACGAGGAACATGTCACAAAATTAATTAATATTAAATAATCACAAATTATAATTAGAAATCGTCAATTAGTTTTTGTTGGCATGAAACTAATCAAATTTTTCCCGTTGATGATAATGACCGATTGTGAACGACGAGAATAACCCAAACCACAACATTGTTCGGACTCGGCTGTTCCTTTTGGTTCCTCAACAAATGCCCACCAACCTAGAAATCATGCACACTCCATGGACTAGAAAATGGCATGACAGCAAGAACAACAGAGATGGCTGAAACGAAAAATGTACAATAATGAATGGATTGATTATAAAAACATGTTCATGGCATAATAAAATTTGCCACTAAAATAATTATCAAGATTAATACATTGCCAAATACTGATGAGATTTAAATCCTTACACTGAAATTTCAAATTTCTATATCTAACATAATATATGATTTATGAACTAATTATATCAAAACCAGCAAATTAATTACTATCGACATTTTTTATTTCATCATAATTTCACATTAACGAGAACACGATCACATACGATGATGTCGCTACGAACTATTGAAATTGTAGTAGATGCATGCGATTCCCATATTGATACGATGCGTCGAATACAAGTTACTTGATCAATTGTAAATCAATAATCATCATAAATAATGCGTTGACTCAAAATGTCGACAATGGAGGATTCAATCCTAGCACGCGCCAAAAAACATTAATTAAATACAAATTTATAATGGATGTTTGTGATTGATATTGTTTTCATATGGTGATTGTTTTTAATAGCCGCTTGTTTTTTCTCATAAACGTTTATGTCTGATATAATATGACATTATCAGACAATCTGACAGACTGACAAAAATAATGACCTGACTTTATATTTTGCATAGCCGAAAAATGATGGTTTGGCAAACAAGCTCCATCTATCCTTAATATCGGAACATTCCTTCTTGTTTACTACGCGGAACGGCTGCGGCTGCGGGAGCGCCCGTTGTCCTGTTCGGGTGACCGGCGAGCATCCGACCGGGAGCGGGAGCGAGAACGGCCGCGCTGCTGCTCGGTGTCGTCCTCTTTAGGCGTAGGCGAGCGCCGGCGGCCGGATCGCGAGCGAGAATAATCCCTCCTCCTGTCCTGGGATCGGGAGCGAGAGCGGCCGCCACGGCGAGAACCACGTCCCCGAGAGCTGTCACGACGGCGGTCGCTGTAACGTCCACCGCCGCCGCCACGTCCGCGGCCGCCGCCATAAGAGCGGCTACGAGACCTTCGGCGAGAAGAACGACCCCCCTCAAAAGGGCGCGGGGCTCGGGAGCTCTTGAACTCGACGTGGGTGCAACGATATTTGCCCTTGCGGTCGTCCCAATCAGATTCAAAATAGATTTCCTCACCTTCGATGTCCACATCACCGCCGCCCTGACACAAATTTTTTTTTTTTTTTTCAACAAACAAAACGAGACTGCGATTCGACTGATGACAATGGCAAAATGACATCAATCTGGCCCAACGCGTTCAGCCGGTAAGGGAACAAAAAAAAGAAACTAACCAAACTGAGTAGCCTCAATCAGTTGGTGTCTAAAAACTAATAAAAATAATACATAAAAAATAACTAAACATGCTTGATGATTCTGGAAGACTGTGCGTTGAAAAAATACAAGACTGTCAGCCAACTGGACATACAATGTTACCCACAAGACACAAACAGGTGATGGACAGAAAACAAAACGACAGTTCAGACAACGCTTCACACCCGAACATTACCAGGCACAACACAAACTGACCACTTTATAACTCCTATTCCCTACTAATAAAAGCTGAAACCACTTGAACCCGTCAAAACCATCGTCTCGTCCGAGAGGAGAGGAGATGAAAAACCGAATTCAAGGAGCCCAACAGATACTAAAAGAAGAATTAAGACTGGAATTGAGTATAGCGATCATGAGAGGGAAATGCAGATATTGAGGGAGAGGGACAACATTGCGGCGAACAATCATTTATGAATTCCGAGGACTCCTTGAAGCCGTTTTCCATCAGCCAGCAGAGTAGTCTATGTGAGTCGCAAACTGAATAAACGAAATTAGGGCTAGAATTAACTGCTATGACTGGGAGAAAGATTAATATTAAAATAGTGAAAAAAAAAAAAAAAAAAACGTGGCTAATAGAGGTGAATAAAAACGCCGTTAATATTACTGACCTTACCGCCGCCCTGACACAAATTATTGCGGACACAAGATTTTTTTTTTGGTGTTCAATGATTTAAGTCATCCGGACCCCTCCCGCAGCGTGGGAAATTAAACGGATACCAAAGGACCTGAAACCGTTAAGCACATCCACTACAACACGCGGCTTACAAGGAAATGCTGCCAACCGGAAGCCAGAAGACTCCCGTGAATAATTATTGAGTGCAATTTCGATTTCGTCTCAGATGACTATTAATTCAGATGATAGATCAGATGATCTAGAATTCAATGTTCACAAAAAACATGTTTTTGTTTTTGAAATTGGTTTTTAAGTGTCAGAAATAGGGACATGGGTTTCATCCGATGCTTTGAAATCATGGTTCTAGACAACATCAAAATATTGAAATTTATGGAATTATTCCATTTAAATATGGAAACATCAAAATATGGCGATTGGCAAAACTGAATATGAATGGTGTTTGCATGACTGTCTGTTCTTTTTGGAAACAAAAAATGAAAACCTTATGTGTCAAATTGTAATTTGAAATGTTTTTGCAAGGATGTTCCGGATTGTAAAAATCGTGATCGTAATTAGGAAATACATGTATTATGACGTTCGTTCGTGTGGCCCACATTTTGAACACCATAGCTCCAATCAAAACATTAGAAAGCGAACAAAATGCTACCAAAAACAAAAGAAAAGAAACAACATGATACAAATCATCACCTGAAAACATAGATTCTTGAGCAAAATTGAGATTGGCAAGCATTTTCGTTGCCAACATGTTATAAATCTCAAAAAACAAAAACGTTGATATTATGAATAAATTATTTAATAAAAACAAAACTGGATGGCCACATACGAAGACAGTAGCATGGAGAAAGATGTCTTCACCGTCTCCTGACGGTCGGATGAAGCCGAAACCGCGCTGGGGGTGCCATGTCACCACGGTTCCACTCTCTTCGCCTCTTCCCATTTTGATTTGTTTCGCCTATTGTTTCCTCTGTCTGCTAGACTTTGCGAAGAAGAAGAAGAAGAAGAAGAAATAATACGGTTTAAGCTGTTTACTTTTCTCTTTTGTTTAAACTTTGATCAACACGGCACTCACCAACAAATCGTCCGCCAGATATGTTGCGTCCAACTGAAAATTTAAAATTATAATAATATTTCAAATCATCGTACAATTTATTGATAATTTATAAAGAATGATTTATTGATGATACATTGATAATCCAAAAACAAATGTACAACGCATTGAAATTTGAAATCAAACATGCCAACACAACGGTGAACATAAATGTGCCAATGAATTAGAATTCGATAAATACATATAAATAAAATAAATATATTTCAACAAAACGAACAATACGTTTCCAGACGGGAAATGGCGGTCTATTTAAAACCTATGGTGTCGCATCGAACATCTGACAAGAAGCCTGTCGTCTGTCTTCAAAAACATTCAACATCTACCCACCATCAAAGGCCGACCTTGAAGATGTTACAAAACATTTCTTGATACTCTTCCCGTGCTCGTTTTCGTTTCATCGTGAAGATAGAACAGGTTAAAAAATGGCTGTGTGCAGATTTTGGCATCCAATTAGCATCGTTTTTGTTTTGAATTGACGCATGTGATACTGTTTTGTCGTTGGGGACAATTTAGTTTTGTTGATGTTTTTTTTGTGTATCAAAATGTTGACAAATAACAAACAATACTTCTCAGGAACGTCACACGGTCGCGCTACGCACCCCAAGTAGTGTTATGTCGCATCATCAACATTCAAAAAACTAAGCAGAAATCTGTCGCCTGTCTTCCTTCAAAAACATTCCACATCCACCAAACATCTATGACCTTGAAGATTTCACAAAGGAATTCATTCAAACAAGATAATATGGAATTAATTTGAATGTGATGATGGTTCATTTTTCAAACATCCGTACCAAAATGTGATTATTTTCATTTTGCACATGCATGATTTGGCATAATTCGACAAATATCGCCATCGCACACGCTATTTGAAATTAACATACGACGATGAAACAGCGTAGAACACAGAAAAATCAAAACTAAAAAATGTTGACGCTGTCCGAAATATGATTATTATCAAATGTCAATTGGTACCCGTGTCGAAAAAAATAGACGTTGAAAATTTACGTGGCGACCATTTGATGATTTGATCAAAAAAGAATGGTGTTGAAAAAGATGATTTTCGATTTGGTACAGATAATTAGTCAACAAAACATATGTGTGATTGAATGAGAAGAAATACAAAGAAATAGCAGAAACAATTGTGGTACGATGCAACTGTCACGCAATGTTTTGATTGTTTTGACGTTTACAAACAACATGATTATTTGGTTGTTAAAACAAAAACGACAATTGTTTTTTTGAACCATGCACAGAGGTACAAAAAAAGAACGAAAATAATGTTGCACACGACAAAAACAAATAAAGACCAATCATTACAAATTTGTTCACACAACGACCAATCAATTTATTTGTTTTTGTTCACAATGAATAATTCATCAACAACGAAACACAAACACGAAAGACAGAAATTCACGATTTTCCACATGCAATTTGAATTGCTCCACAATACGACATAAAATAACACATTATTAGTTTCGAATTAATTAATTGCCTGTTGATTGTTAACATTGATTAATGATTATGGTTCATAAATGTTGTGTTTCTTGTGATGTGCTGAACGATGTCGCGACCTGCCTGCGAAAAGAATATTGACACGATGTGGTCTATTATGTTGAATGAAAACGGTTGGAGATGGATCAGTTTGGACCGATTGTCAATCAAATAATTATTCCACGGCGAAAAGTAATGATTCACAAACATCCAGCAACTAGCCACCCTGACCACAGACGCCTGGTCTGCGATTCATATCAATAATCAATATACTGAACACACATCATAGAAGTAACCGCCGACAACCTTCCTGTCGAACAAACACGAGAATGGCAAATTCGAAAATGCTAAAACAACGAAAGAAAACCCAGCCCAAGCTCATATTAACTGAATGCAAATGTATTCGTCACACACCAACCAAGGCATTCGATCGTTAATGCGCATTTAATGTAAAAGAAATGAATTCATGTGTTTTCTTGAAAGAAAACGGGTGTGGTCAGTTTACTCACCACCGCGCCAAGAGAAACAGACAAATTCCCAGGCAATAGAGAATGAAACAAACCCTTACAACAATCTCCAAATCCGAAAACGGATGCCCTGTTGGCTTGTTTCGAAGTGCAATCGAAATATCAGACACGCACTAATAACAATGTGTTGGCTGTGGCTATCTATGAGCAATTAATCGCGTTGGATATTTATGTCGGGAAAAGGATTCTTGGATTTCGATTCGTTTTGGGCGTTCTTGTTTCATTTTGTTATGGCGATTTTGTATTTTCTCTCGGCAGAAAATACAAAATCACCGCGCCGACAGAAAATACAAAACCGCCATAACAAAATGAAACAAAAACGTCCAAAACGAATCGAAATCCAAGAACCCTTTTCCCGACATAAATTTGTAAAAAATCAAATTGAAATTTGGCAAAATATCCAATGCGAATTAATTATGTTGTTGGATCTTGATCGGAATCCGTTCGCTCCACCAAATTGAATGCAATCGTTTCGTCGTGGGGATAAGGCTGGTCAAACAACGCACGCGGCGTCTGTAGCCCTGTCAAATAATCAGGCAATTCTCTCGGGTCGACACCCTCGGGAATGGCGTGCCTTCGGGTGGCGCGGACGACATCGACGATTTCATTTTGCAAGCGAAACATCTCGTCCTGTTCAAAGAACCGCCTGCACAAAAACAGCGATCAATTGAAAATTATCAAATAAATATACAACAAATTATTGTTATACCATTTGAAATGATCGTTCTGAACGACCATCAAAACAATGATCGCCCCGAGCAAACAACATGATGAAACTTGAAACGAACAAAATCGAAACACATGAGTAATCATGAGAAGCGATTGGCTTCAACAACAATAATACACCACCCATCCAAAACAAGAATGGAACACTAAAACGATAAAACACAACAAATCATGGGGTTTTCAAAAAATGACGTGTGGTTTGCCAGTGGTGTTGTTTTTGTCTCCTAAAATTATTTAGCTGCGTTTGGAGCACTCCCCCACCCCCCCCCAAGAATCCTGAAAAATTCAGTTCCGTGGAGTGTGCGCCGTGCAATTCATCCTCGGAAGATTCTAGGGGCGTGGGGGATTCGCAAAGGGTGGGGACCAGAGGTCCGAAACAAACATCACTGGCCGTATTTAGTAAAAGTGTCCCATTCTTTTTTTTGGGGTCGATGAAATAATGCTGATGACTGAGATTACTCTGCCTGAATTATGTTGAGCTGCGATGGCTGGCCTGAATCATCCTCCGTGAATACGCGTGCGGCCCGTTTCTCGAGCTTGATTTTGGCATCTGTTGTTTTCAAAAACTTTTCTTCGGCCTGTGCACATACACATGGGATATGTTTACACTAGAACAAATTAATTAAATGTTTCAAAATAAATTATTTTTGAAATTTTGCATTGGGTCTTACACGGAAGAGAACGAGATATTAATAATAATTAATTAATGAATCAGAATTAATTAAATTGAATGAATCTTTACAATATGCAACACATGAAAACTATGTGAGAATCAATTGATTGACGATTCGTCAACAGAAATACTATATGCGTACGTCTTGTAGTGTTTGCGATATAATTGCTAAATCACGTTCCATTTCCTTCGCGTGCTGTTTGAATAGTTTGCGCTGCTTGCTTTCTCTGTCGGCAAATTGCGCCTCAGCCTGACAACCAACAAACCGCACAAAAAATATGGTTACAACAAGACGTGGTGTAATTGACGAGATTCTAGTTCGAAATGATGGTGCGATAAGAATGAATAATTTAATTAATTATTTG
>JACKZZ010020636.1_pt1 | contig 58645 bp, 41 predicted proteins | sample 8027871 | NCBI WGS metagenome assembly JACKZZ01 (sample SAMN15724774, study PRJNA655200) | protist metagenome | isolation source: fluorescence activated cell sorting (FACS) single amplified genomes of... | place: USA: West Boothbay Harbor, Gulf of Maine | collected 2000-07-19
CAGAAGTGAAATTTATAGAAGGTATTCCTGCAAGCTTATCTAGTGATGAAATGTTAATAGAGGTGAATTTTAATAGTAATCTGTTGCTAGTGAGAACCATTTCATGCGTAACATTAAATTTTTCAAATAAGGCAATATATAGTTTTATTACGCCTGTTTCATTTGCAGTTTTAGTTTTTAATACATTTGTTAAGTTTTCAGAATCATTTTCTGAGATGTATATATTTTCTTTAATAAATAAATCTATAATTCTTGCTTTATTTTCATCTTTTAAATCTTCATCAAATTTGAAATTTTTAGCAAACTTATGTATTAGTTTTTTTTCTAATTCGCTATATGTCGAATAATAGAAATCAAATAAATTTTGAGCTACATTATAATAAGAAGTAATAATAGCATTGTTGGCAGTATTTTCATGTAATTTATACATAATAAAACCAATTGAAGCGTTGTAAGGAGCCTTGTCTTCTTTATTTACAGCCTTGACGTCTTTAGCCGAGAACTTCCAATGTGTTTTCTCTGTAATATTTTCAATTTTTTTTACAGTAGTTTCTAAATTAAAACTTTTGAAGCTAAAACTTAAATTGCTAGGTGCATACAAATCAAACTCTAGGGTTTGTTTGTCATAATCACTCTCAATATCCACCATTGCACCTTGAAGTTTTGGGCGTCTTTTTGCTACATAATAATATTCAATTATACTCCCTTTTTCAATATCATCGATAGAAAAATAATTGAATTTTATCCCCGTTTTTTCATTTTCAGACCCTAAAATCCTAGATTTATCTAAAACAATAATCTCTCCTGTTTTCTTAATAATACGAACATTTATTACAACTTGAGATGCATCGTTAGCACTCGGTAAATAAACTTTAGTATACTCTTCAATTCTATCATCAGAATTTAACCACAGTATTTTATGTTCTAGATAGTATTCTATTAAATTTTGGTTTTCAAAGATAAATTCAGTTACCACTTTATCTTTTATAGCAATCATGTCTTTATCTGATGACTCTATAGTATACTTAGGGTTTAATTCCCAATTATAACTTTTAAAAAAGGGTACAGTTTGAGCAAAGCTTGTGGAAGTAATAAATAGAAATAAAATGAAGCTGTTAATCGGTTTCATATGGGTGTTTATTTTTCTTTAAAATAATTTATTTTGAAGCTTTTCAGTTTTTTTTACTTCTTGAGTTTAGCGGTATACACCATAGTAAAATTAAGAAAGAGTTGCCTCTTTTTACAAAAACAAATAAAGACAAAATTCTGCAATTTAATACATAACAAATTCATAATACTGTTATTTTCTTAAATAGTTTTTTTCAACTCTTGTTTATTAAAATGCCAATAAAATGCATCTTAAATTATTAATTTCGTATTTATTTAAAAATCAGGACACTATTATTTGTTTATGTAAATTTAATACTTAGATTTGTCCATTATAAAATAAAAAACAACTATGCAATACGTTTGGAACAGTTTCTTTTTCTACTTCTACTTTTTTAGTAAGAGTTGAGACTCCATGTATATTGTAAAAAAACTATATAACAGAAAGTCTCGAATCTAATTCGAGATTTTTTTTTGATATAAATGAATAAAATTATTGCCATACAAGGAGCAGAGGGCTCCAATCATCATAAAGTAGCTAGAGACTTTTATGGAGACAACATTGAATTAAAAGAGTGTATGTCTTTTGATGCCATAGTAGCTCATTTATTAGAGGGTTCAGCAACTGATGGAGTAATGGCAATAGAAAATACGATTGCAGGCTCCATAATACCAAATTACGCACTTATAGATTCAAATAATTTACATATTGTAGGTGAAGAATATCTAAACATTCACCATCATTTAATGGCATTACCCGATCAAACTATAAATAGTATTAATGAGGTTTGGTCTCATCCTATGGCCCTATTGCAATGTAAAGAGTTTTTTAAAAAACATCCTCACATTAAATTGGTTGAGGATGTAGATACTGCAGAAGTTGCGAAAAGAATTGCAAAAGAAAATATAAAAGGGATTGCTGCAATTGCTCCAAAAATTGCTGCTGAAATTTTTGGCTTACAAGTACTAGAGGATGATATACAGACTATTAAAGACAATTCTACAAGATTTGTAATTGTTCAAACACAGTTGCCAGCTCATTCAATTGATGGTATTAATAAAGCATCATTAAAATTTGAATTAAGTCATAAAAGAGGAAGTTTAGCTGCAGTTTTAAATGTATTGAGTGATTGTAAAATGAACTTAACTAAAATTCAATCTTTGCCTGTCATAGAAACTCCATGGAAATATTCCTTCTTTGTAGATGTAACTTTTGATGAGTATACAGATTACCAAAAATTGGTAAAAATAATTGAGATTATGGCCGAAGATTTCAAAATTTTAGGAACCTACAAAAACGGTAGAAAATGATTAAATCAGCCAATAGATTAAATACCGTTCAAGAGTACTATTTTTCTAAGAAACTTAGAGAGGTTCGAGCATTGTCAACTCAAGGGAAGCCCATTATAAATATGGGTATTGGAAGTCCAGATTTACAGCCTCCTTCCAAAGTAATTGAAGCGATTCAACAGGCGGTAGTTACTGAAGGAGCTCATAAGTACCAGAGTTATCAAGGATTGCCCGAATTTAGAGAAGCTGTGGCAGGGTTTTATAAAAATAACTATAATGTTGACCTAAGCCCAGATAAAGAAATCCTTCCACTTATGGGAAGTAAGGAAGGAATTTTACATATTTCCATGGCATTTTTGAACAAAGGAGATAAGGTGTTAATTCCTAATCCAGGGTATCCAACATATACGTCTGTTACCAATTTAGTTGAGGCTACCCCTGTATTTTATGAGTTAACATCAGAAAATAATTGGGAGCCAGATTTCGAGCAACTAGCGCAAGAAGATGTTTCTAATATAAAAATGATGTGGGTTAATTATCCTCATATGCCAACAGGGGCAAAAGCAACCCAAATACTATTTGAAAAATTAATAGCTTTTGGTAAAAAACACCAAATTTTAATTATAAATGACAACCCCTACAGTTTTGTTTTAAACAATAATCCACTAAGTATTTTAGGTGTAAACGGAGCAAAAGAAACTGCCATAGAATTAAATTCTTTGAGCAAGTCTTTTAATATGGCTGGCTGGAGAGTAGGAATGCTGTTAGGAGCTAAGCCTATTTTAGAAGAGGTTTTAAAGGTGAAGACACAAATGGATTCTGGAATGTTTTATGGAATTCAACAAGGAGCTATTGCTGCATTAAAAGTTAGCTCATCTTGGTTTTCTGAAATGAATGATGTATACGAAAAAAGAAGAAAACTGGTCTGGGAAATAGCTGATGCTTTAGAATGCAGTTACGATAAAAATACTTCTGGTATGTTTGTTTGGGCTAAGACTCCTGAGGGAGTAAAAGCGGAAAGCATGGTAGATCATTTATTGTATAACAAAGATATTTTTATAGCACCTGGCTCTATTTTTGGGAGTAGTGGAGAAGGATATATCCGATTTTCATTATGTGTGTCAGAAGAAAAAATTAAGGAAGCATTAGAAAGATTATAACATGAAGGTTTTTATCATAGGAACAGGGTTAATTGGTGGGAGTTTTGCATTAGATATTCAGCAAGAATATCCTGAGGCTGTTATCTATGGAATTGATACTAATAAGAAACATATCACTGAAGCTCTTGAGTGTAGAGTTATTCATGAAGAAGCTAGTTTTGAAGATTTACAAAATGCAGCTATAGTATTTTTAACAATACCTGTAGATGTAGCCTTAAGTGTATTGCCAAAAGTTTTAGATATAATTCAAGACAATACGTTGGTTATAGACGTAGGATCTACCAAGCAACGTATTTGTGAAGCGGTTAAAAACCATCCTAAAAGAAGAAATTTTTTAGCAGCTCACCCAATTGCTGGAACAGAGTTTTCTGGACCAAAAGCAGCTTTAAGAGGTTTATACAAACAAAAAACAAATATTATTTGTGAGGTAGAAAAAACAGCATTTAAATTGCAAGAAAAGGCTTTAGAGATTTTCTCTAAAATAGGGATGAGAATTCGATATATGGATGCTGTTTCCCATGACAAGCATATTGCATATGTATCTCATTTATCTCATATTAGTTCTTTTATGTTGGGTAAAACAGTCATAGATAAAGAAAAAAATGAACGTGATATCTTTGATATGGCAGGAAGTGGATTTGAATCTACAGTAAGATTGGCAAAGAGTTCTCCCGCAATGTGGACCCCTATTTTCGAACAAAATAAAGACAATATAGTTGAAACCCTTGACGAATATATTGGAAATTTAAAACAATTTAAAAAATTGATGGAAGAGCATAAATTTGATCAAGTTTTTGATGAGATGCAAGAAACAAATCATATTGCAACAATACTCAAGGGAATTAAATAACACCTAAGAATTTAGGTATAATAAATACTAAAACAAATAGCAAAATTTAATAAGTAAAGATGAAGAATACAAAAGAATTAAGAACATGGTTGGATGATTTAAGTTTAGATCACCCACTCGTAGTAGCAGGGCCTTGTAGTGCAGAAACAGAAGATCAAGTATTGAAGATCGCGCACGAATTAAAAGATTCTGATGTAAATTATTTTAGGGCTGGAATTTGGAAGCCAAGAACACGTCCAGGGAATTTTGAAGGCGTAGGAGCTTTAGGTTTAAAGTGGCTTCAAAAAGTAAAAGCAGAAACAGGAATGAAGACCGCAACAGAGGTTGCTAACGCTGCTCATGTGAAGTTAGCTCTAGAACATGATATTGATTTATTATGGATTGGCGCAAGATCTACAGTAAGTCCTTTTATTGTTCAAGAAATTGCAGATGCTTTAGAAGGTACAGATAAGATAGTATTAGTAAAGAATCCAGTAAATCCAGATTTAGCTCTATGGCTTGGTGGAATAGAAAGATTGTACTCTGCCAATATTAAAAATTTAGGAGTAATCCACAGAGGTTTTTCTACCTACGAGAAAACAAGATACCGTAACAATCCAGAATGGCAAATTGCCATTGAATTACAAAATCGTTTTCCAGATTTACCACTAATATGTGATCCATCTCATATTACAGGAAAAAGAGATATGATTTTTGAAGTTTCACAAACAGCTTTAGATTTAAATTTTAACGGTTTAATGATTGAAACTCATGTAGATCCTGATAATGCCTGGAGTGATGCTGCACAACAAGTAACGCCAGATAAGCTTATTCAAATGATGGATGATTTAAAAATCAGAAAAGAAACCGATACGGAGGCTGAATACAGAAATTCATTAAATACACTAAGAACTCAGATTGATGTGATAGACCATCAGTTAATAGATATTTTAGGAAAACGTATGAAGATAGCAGATGCTATTGGAGAGCTTAAGAAAGATAAAAATGTAGCGGTGTTACAATCTAAGAGATGGAACGAAATTTTAGGAAAAATGATTCTTGAGGGAGAGCAGAATAAGCTTAGTGAAGAATTTATTCTAAGAGTGTTTAAAGCGATACACCAAGAATCTATTAATCATCAAGAAAAAATAATGAATGGATAATAAAAAAGCGGCTATAGCCGCTTTTTTATTTTTATTATTCTTTCAATTTTTTAAAGATATATCGTGTAATAAAGATTCCTTTACCGTCATCTTTTCCTGCATCACTTTCAACTGCACTAGAAACAAAGGCTAGTTCCCATCCATCCTCTGACATGGCGTTTATTTTTGAGCTAATTACTGTATCATTTGCTGCAATATTTTGAAAACGAATCCCAGCTATATTGAAGAAATTAAGCAATTTAGTTTCATCAAAATTTTTGACTCTAATGTCAGAGCGATCAGATTTATTTCTCTTGTCTTTTACTGTTTTTCCATCAGTTCTTGTGGTAGTAAAGTCTTTATAATTTCGGTTTTCATTAGTAGAGATCAATCTCGATCTACCAATACCACTTGGGATAATAGATTCCACACTTGTGATTACTTGATATTCATAAACTTGAGCTTCAGATGAGAGGGCACTTGCTAATACAGCAATGATTAAATAAATTTTTTTCATAATAATTGGTTTTATTAAATTACAGTTTAAATGTACAATATTTTTAATTAGAATTGATTTACTTTGCTAAATGACAGGAACTGTTTATAAATCTACTGGAAGTTGGTATTTTGTAAAGTCTGAAAAAGGAGAACTTTATCAATGCAGAATAAAAGGTAAGTTTAGAATTAAAGGAATAAAAAGTACCAATCCTATTGCAGTTGGTGATTCTGTAGAATTTGATGTTGAAAATAAAGGAGGTGAGAAAATAGGTATAATTACCTTAATTCATGAGAGAACAAATTATATAGTTCGTAAATCTGTGAATTTGTCTAAGCAAACCCAAATTATTGCTTCAAATATAGATCTAGCATTTTTGTTAATTACCATAAATAATCCGCCAACTCTAACCACATTCATAGACCGTTTTCTTGTTACTGCTCAAGCGTATTCTATACAAGTAATTTTAGTGTTTAATAAGATTGATAGCTATAAGGAAGAGGGAAAAGGGGAGATTGCTTACTTAAAAGATATTTATGAAACAATAGGGTATACCTGTGTTGAGGTTTCAGCTATTAAAAATAGGAACCTAAATATTATAAAAGACCTAATGAAAGGAAAGACTAGTTTATTTTCTGGACATTCAGGAGTAGGTAAAACAACATTATTAAATACTTTAGAACCTGGATTAAATTTAAAGACAAAGGAAATCTCATTTCAACACCAACAAGGACAACATACCACAACTTTTGCAGAAATGTTTGATTTAAGTTTTGATGCTAAAATTATTGATACACCGGGGATTAAGGGTTTTGGTGTGGTCGCTATAGAAAAAGAAGAACTAGGTGATTATTTTCCTGAATTTTTTGCCCTAAAAAATAGGTGTAAGTTTCATAATTGTATACACGTTAATGAACCTCAATGTGCTGTAAAAGATACTTTAGAGGAAGGAAAGGTTTCGTGGTCTCGTTATAAAAGTTACCTCCAAATTATAGAAGGTGAAGAAGAAAATTATAGAACCGATATTTGGGAATAGCGAATATCTCATAAAAATTAAAAATCTTAATGAAAACCGTAATTCAACGAGTATCTAAAGCTAGTGTAACTATAGATAATAAAATTAAAGCTTCTATTCAACAAGGGGTTTTAATTCTTCTTGGTATTGAAGTCCAGGATACGCAAGATGATATCAATTGGCTTTCAAATAAAATAACAAACCTTAGAATTTTTGATGATGAAAATGGCGTCATGAATAATTCTTTACATGATAGTGATGGTGAAGTTATAGTTGTTAGTCAGTTTACCTTGCATGCATCAACAAAAAAAGGGAATAGACCGAGTTATATTAAAGCTGCTAAACCATCTATAGCGGTTCCTTTGTACAATAAATTTATAGATACTCTAGAATCTAAGCTTGGAAAAAAAATTCAAACAGGAGAATTTGGATCTGATATGAAATTAGAAATTCATAATGATGGCCCCGTTACCATTATCATAGACACAAAAAACAAAATTTAACATTTTTTTAGTTTCCATGGAAATTAAGTTGTTATATATTTGATATATATTAAAATTTAATCCATTTGAAATGAAAAAAATAATGACAGCAGTAGTAATTGTTGCTACTGTATTGTTCTCCTGCAAAGGAGAAAAAAAAGAAAAAATTGTTGTAAAAGAAGAGGTTAAAGTTGAAGAAACTACTACAGTAAATAATGTAGACTTGACTACCTCTGTTATGACATGGAAAGGAACAAAACCAACGGGTTCTCATGACGGAACCGTAGCTTTTAAGAATGGAGGAATGGTAGTTGAAGATAATGTTTTAAAATCAGGAGAGTTTGTTATAGACATGAATACTATAAAAAATTTAGACATGGTAGGAAGTGATGGTGCTGCAAATATTGAAAAACATTTGAAAGCTCCAGATTTTTTTGATGTTGAAGTATATCCAACCTCCAAGTTTGTAATCACTTCAGTACTAGAAGTTGAAGGTAATATGGCGGTTACTGGAAACTTAACCATTAAAGATGTAACCAAAAGTATCACAATACCTGCATCTGTTTCAACTGTAGATGGTATAACCACTTTTAAAAGTGAATTGTTTAATATAGATCGTGCAGACTTTAATGTAAAATACGGTTCAAAAAGATGGATTGAAGGCTTAAAAGATAAATTTATTGATGATTTAGTAGAGATGTCTTTCACAGTAGTAACTAAATAATATCAAAATTAACACATATGAAAACTTTAAAAATCGACAGACCAAAATGTGGATGTGGAAACACATCAGACTCACAAGGATTTTGTGACGGATCACATTCAAACAAGTAATAAAAAAGCCCAAAACTATGTTTTGGGCTTTTTTATTATACTTGAATTTCAGTTGTACTCTTAACCTGTTCTATGCTAAAGGTACTATGCGTACTCCCAATATGCTTAATGGTAGTAAGTTTAGTAACCATAAATTCACGATACTCTTTCATGTCAGACACATGAATTTTTATGATATAATCATAGTCTCCACTCACGTGAAAACATTCAGAAACCTCATCTAATTTTAAAATTTCTTTTTCAAAATTTGACAAAAACTCTTTAGAGTGCTGCAGTAGTTTTATATGGCAAAAAATAAGAAATGATTTGTTAATTTTTTCCTTATCTATTATCGCCACATATTTTTTTATCACACCTTCTTTTTCTAATTTCTTTATTCTTTCATATACAGCTGTTACTGATAGATTTAATTGTAAAGAAAGCTGTTTGCTGGTTTGTTTACTGTCATTTTGAAGCAGACTAATTAATTTTTTATCAATATGGTCTAATTTCATTTGTATGTCTTTTTATTAGATTTATTTTAAAATTTATAAAGCGAAAAATTTTCTAAATAATTCAATTAATATATAAAATTAAAGATTTTTTATTTATTATTAATGTTTTTTAATTAAAAATAATCTGTTATTGTGTGTGATAGTTGATAAATTATCTATTTATAATTAAATTTGATAAAAATACTTCAGATATGAGTTTCAATCCAGCAGACAATATTCAAGATCTTCAAAATTTTGGAGAATTTGGAGGTGTAAACCCTTCAATATCAGATTCATCAACCTATACTTTTATGGCAGCCAAAACTATGGCTGACACCTTTGAAGGGAATACAGACGGCTGTCATTTGTATTCTCGTCATACCACACCAAGTAATTTATGTTTAGGGGAAGCACTTGCTGCTATGGAAGGAACAGAAACAGCCAATGTATCTGCCTCAGGAATGGGTGCTATTACTCCTGTATTATTACAATTGTGTGGTGCAGGTGATCATATTGTGTCCAGTAGAACTATTTACGGAGGAACCTATGCATTTTTAAAGAACTTTACACCTAGGTTAGCCATCCAAACTTCTTTTGTTGATATCACAAATTTAGAAATAGTGGAGGCTTCAATTACTGAGAATACCAAGGTTTTATATTGTGAATCTGTGAGTAACCCTTTGCTAGAGGTAGCCGATATTAAAGGATTAGCCGCTTTGGCAAAAAAGTATTCGTTAACGCTGGTCGTAGACAATACCTTTTCACCATTGTCTATTTCTCCTATTCAATTAGGAGCAGATGTTGTGGTACACAGTTTAACAAAATTTATTAATGGTTCTTCAGACGCAGTAGGTGGTGTTGTTTGTGGAAGTCAAGAATTTATAGATCAATTAAGAAGTGTCATAGATGGTGCTTGTATGCTTTTGGGATCTACCATGGATAGCCTTCGTGCTTCCTCAATTTTAAAGAATTTAAGAACACTTCATATTCGTATGAAGCAGCACAGTTATAATGCTTCTTATTTAGCCAATAAGTTTGAAGCTGATGGTATAAAAACAGTATATCCTGGTCTAGAATCGCATCCATCGCATCAATTATTTACTTCTATGATGAATACTGAGTATGGATATGGAGGCATGTTAACAATAGATGCAGGTTCTCTAGAAAAAGCCAATGCACTCATGGAAGCTATGCAACAAAATAATGTTGGTTATTTAGCAGTAAGTTTAGGTTTTTATAAAACATTATTTTCTGCTCCAGGAACGTCAACTTCTTCAGAAATTCCTGAAGAAGAACAACTAGAAATGGGTTTATCTGATGGCTTAATTCGTTTTTCTATTGGGTTAGATAATAATATTGAAAGAACGTATCAGACCATAAAAACGTGCATGAAAGAAGTGGGCGTATTAACGAGTGAATCTTTCGTTTCAAATTAAAAATCTCTAAAAGCTCTGTAGAATAAATCTTTTGATAATTCTTTCATGTTGCTATCTTTAAATCTTTCCTCTGAAAGGCTTTTGGTATTCCATCTTTTTCCTTCCTGGATTAATTCAAAACTAAATAAAGAAGAAGTTGAATCTCTTAGATCTAGTAATGGATAGCGTAAATCTTTATAAATAATTTTATTGTCTAGAATACTTAATGTGTAAAATTCATTACTAAACCAACGTAATGTTCTTATGTCTGGATGATTAACATCCACAAGAGTATGGTTCTTAGGAATATTTATAAAGTTAATAGGTGAAGTATTGTTATCAAAAATTGAATAAAAAGCTACTCTATAGTTTTTATCAGTTTCTGCAACTGCGTACCATAAAACATTGTTTAAAATTGTGGGTTGTGCGCTAAATTTTGAATAGTTAATATTAGCTTTCTGAAAAGACTTTTTAAAAGTTTGATCTACATAAATTTTATTACCAATGGTAAAGATCATATATGTAGAGCTAAGATAAAGGCCAGCTTTTGTCCATCTTCTTCGTATAGGGTTTTTCCGATTAAAAAACATGGCAATACTTATACAAAGTAGAAAGGGAAGGGTGTATAGTAGATCTGCTACAGCGATGTTGTTAAAAGCAACTCTGTAATCCGAGAAGGGTAAAAATAATTGTGTTCCATAAGGAGTGAAACTATCGAGAATTGGGTGGGTAAAAATAGATAAAAAGAACAACCAGATCCAATCTTTTAAATTCGTAGTCCCTTTTCTTTTAGGCCCATAATCGTAGGCTTTTGAACTTATGAAGCCAAAGATAAAGGCTCCTAAAATTGCAAAAATAATAGAATGCATAAATCCTCTATGAAAAGCTAGGCTGTCTATTTCATTAGAATAATAAAGACTCCCAATAAGTACATCTAAGTCTGGAATTGTACCACCAATAGCACCAAAGAGAATGGCTTTATTTCCTATTTTCTTTCCTAAAGCTATTTCGCCACAAGCAGCTCCTAAAACAATCTGAGTAATTGAATCCATGGATGCAAATGTAACCAACTCATTTCACTTGCATAGCTTCTTCTAAAATCGTAACATTACAAAACAAAATTTGAAAATATGCAAGACCAAGAAAATCTTTCAGAGCTAAAAATACAAGACCAAAAAATCACCAAGAATAGTGAGCTTTCAATTTTTGAGGCTATGATTCCTATCATTATTTTAGTAGGGCTGTTGGCCTATAATGTTTTTATTTTTGGAGATGATTCTTTAAGTGGTTCAAATCAGTTTATACTATTAATAGGCGGAGCTATTGCTGCAATAGTAGGTTTTAGAAATAAGGTTTCCTTTTCAAGAATGATGGATGAGGTTGCAGAGAATGTTAAGTCTACCTCTAGTGCTATATTTATTTTATTAATGGTAGGAGCATTAGCAGGTACCTGGCTGGTTAGTGGAATTATACCTACAATGATCTATTATGGATTACAGATTTTAAACCCCACAATTTTCTTACCAGCATGTTTAATTATTTGTGCGGTTATTTCTGTAGCAACCGGAAGTTCTTGGACTACTTCAGCAACGGTAGGTATTGCGTTAATTGGAATTGCGGGTGCTCTAGATATTTCTCTAGGAATGACAGCAGGAGCTGTTTTATCTGGTGCTTATTTTGGAGATAAAATGTCACCAATGTCAGATACAACAAACTTAGCTCCAGCTATGGCAGGAACAGATTTATTCACACATATAAAGTATATGTCTTACACTACCGTTCCTACATTTATAGTCACTCTAATTATTTTTATAATCATAGGACTTACACTTACTGTTAATGGTGATGCAGATACTTCAGTGATGCTGGCAGATATAGATAAGGCTTTTAATATTAGTCCTTGGTTATTTTTAGTGCCAGTTATGGTAATTGGTCTTATCATAAAAAAAACACCTCCCTTAATAGCTTTACTAGGAGGAACGCTTTTAGCGGCAATTTTTGCCTTATTTTTTCAGCCACAAATTATTATGAATATTGCAGGTGCAACTGAATTAACATTTAACTCAGCCTATAAAGGGTTGATGACTGCAATAACAGTAGATACGGCTATAGCAACTGACAATGAAATTTTAGCTAAGTTGTTTACAGCTGGAGGTATGGCAAAAATGATGGGAACAATTTGGCTTATTTTATGTGCTATGGTTTTTGGAGGAATTATGGATGCCATTGGAGCTTTGGCAAAGATTAGTAGCTTTATGTTACAACTTTTTGATTCTGTTTTTGGGTTGTTTGCCAGCACAGTATGTACATGTATTGGATTAAATTTTACCGCTTCAGATCAATATTTGGCTATAGTTGTACCAGGTAAAATGTATTCTAAAGCTTTTAAAGAAAAGGGTTTGGCTCCTGAAAACTTAAGTAGAACACTTGAAGATTCTGGAACCGTTACTTCAGTATTAATCCCTTGGAATACCTGTGGGGCATATCATTCTGGTGTATTAGGAGTAAGCGTTGGAGAATATTTTATCTATGCAATTTTTAATTGGTTATCACCATTTACTACCTTGTTGTTTGCTGCATTCAGAATTAAAATTAGACTGTTAGCCGCTAAATAATAATAGTTAAATAAACCAATTCCACACTAAACCAAATCTTATGGTGAAATCTCTGTAAGGGTAATTAGGAGCAGAGAAATAATTTCTTTTTCCAAAATCAGAAAGTGCGTTGTCTATTCTAAAAAATATTCGAGTTCTTCTAATTTGTGCATTAAAAAAGAGATCTACTGAAGGAAATCCAATTTCTTCAGTATTTTGGAGCGTAAATTCTGATAATAAAGGATTATAAGCATTTGCCTTGTAGGATGTAAAATAGTTAAACGTAGCACCAATTTGAACTTGCATAGGTTTTCCTTTAAACCAATAATCTGAATAGTATAATGTATTTCTTGTAATAAGTTCAGGAACTCTAAAAACAGCGGACCCTCCACTCACATTTTGGTACATGATAGTATTTTCTAGTGCAAATTTTTTGTAGGTAAATTCTCTTGATGCCTTTACTTTTAAATACGTAATGTTATCTGTGTATTGTTGAGGTTTATTGTCTTCACCAAAATAAGTGTAGTTTTCAATATTGGTTAAATTTACAACTGCATTTAACCATCTCGAATCAACCTGAAATCCAAGATTTTGAGTTCTTATATTTTCAAAATCATTTTTCCAGTTGTAGGCATCATAAGTACTTTGATGAAGAAGGTAATTAAAATTCGGCGATTTAGAATTTAATAAGACACTAGCTTTTATGTCAAATAAACTATCTTTTTTATACGATAAATTACCTTGAAGATTTGCTCCTGCTAGTCGTGCTGATCCTGGAGTAATTTCTCCAGTAGCATCCAATTGAAATTTACTCACTTTAGCCTTCCAGTCTGCCCCAAAAGAGATAGCACTTCCTTTTAACTTTCTGGTGTTAATATCACTAGTTTGATTAATAATTTTATCGTATCCATAAGAATAACTCATAATACTAGATTTTGCTTTGAATGTTCCCAAAACATATTTTGAATTAAATTCTAAAAAAAACTGATTTTTTAAAAATGTATAGTTAACATCATCCTTAATATTCCCAGAAAAATTTGTAGCTCCTATGAAATTACTAGGTGAATTTTGACTAAATTCATAGGCTTTTTTACTACTTGCAAGTACATGACCAACTTTTAAATTCGTAAAGTCTTTTTGATTGGCTGAATCTTTAGAGGATAGAAGTTGATAATCTTGTTCTAGATATACTCGAGAAGCTTTAAGTGAATTTTCTGTTTCTTCTAAATTAACATCAAGTCTTGCTCTGTCTGAAAAATTAGGATCATTATCTAAAAAAGCAAGTAAAGATTCAGGAGTGAGACCACCACTTTCCTCATTAAAAACATCTTGGGTTGCTATATGTCCTCTAATAGTATACTGATTATTTTTAGTCTCGTAATGAAACGTAGTTCTGAAGTTACCTTGACTCACTAAAGCCGACCTGAATTTACCCAGAGAACGTAAGCCAGTATATGCGATAGATACATTGAGTCTTCTAGAAAAATTTAAGGTAAAAAAAGAATCCAAAAACCTTCCTTGTTCTAGTGTAGTTAAAAACATAATCTCTGAAGTTGGAGTGGGAACTTCATAATAATTAATATCTCTTATAGTATTGAAAGAAAACTGTTTGGCTGTAAAACCGATATCAGGAACTCCATTAATTCTATCGAAATTATAAGTTAGTCGGTTGAAAGTTTGACCAATGTTGTGAAAGGGTAACAAGCCAAAGTTGTCTTTTCTTAAAAAATTAAATTTGTAATGTTTTTTTATATTCAGCGTAGTGTCTACGTAGGAGGTATCTTTTAGGAACGAAAAAATTTTGTAATCTGTATACTTTGTTGCTGCACTTAAATTAATTTTCTTAGTTCCACTATTGTCTTGAACAAGACTATCATTAAATGTAAAATTACTCATCTCCTTCATTTTTTTTTGTTTGTTGAAGGGCGTATTTTTTTGACCATACACACAAGTGGTTGAGAAAAACATTAAAAAAATGAAGTAAATAATTCTTTTCATCAGAGAAAATTGTGAAAACAAAAGTAAACTTTTAAAGGAGAAGAATTCAAATAATTCTCTTCAAAAAATGTTAATTTGCGGTATGTTAAAAAATAATTATAGTGGATATCAATTTGAGGTGGGAACTGATGAGGCAGGTAGAGGCTGTCTTTCTGGACCTGTTGTTGCTGCAGCTGTAATATTGCCATTGAATTATCATAATGATTTACTAAATGATTCTAAACAGCTTTCTGAAGCTAAAAGAAAAATACTTAGACCTATCATAGAAAAAGATGCTTTAGCATTTGGTATTTCTTTTATAGGTGAAAAGGAAGTTGATCAATTAAATGTCTTACAGGCTTCAATAACAGCGATGCAACGTGCTATTGAAATGATGTCAATACCTCCAGAATATATTATTGTAGATGGCAATAAATTTAAACCCTACAAGGATATTCCTTTCAAAACCATTGTTAAAGGTGATGCTAAATTTATGAGTATTGCAGCAGCATCAATATTGGCAAAAACATATCGAGATGATTTTATGGAAAAAATTCATAAAGAATTTCCAGTTTACAATTGGAAAAAAAATAAGGGATACCCGACAAAGGAGCATAGAAAAGCAATACAAGAACACGGAATTACAAAGTATCATAGGAAAACATTTAAACTGTTGCCCTCTCAATTAAAATTAGAGATTTAACTCAAATTTTTCAACTTCAAAGAGTGCTTTAAAATGAATAAGTATTTTTTCCTTTACTTCACTTAATTCAATTTTTCTTCCAAGCTCAACTTCTAAAGATGTGACTGCTTTTCCTCTAATGCCACAGGGTATAATATGGTCAAAATATCCAAGATTAGTATTAATATTTAAGGCAAAGCCATGCATAGTTACCCAGCGACTACTTCGAATACCCATTGCACAAATTTTTCTTGCAAACGGTGTTCCTGTATCAATCCAAACCCCAGTTTCTCCATCACTTCTTTCTCCTTTAATTCCATACTCGGCAATCGTCTTAATAATTACTTCTTCAAGAAGCCTAAGGTATTTATGTATATCTGTGAAAAAATTTTCAAGATCTAAGATTGGATATCCTACAATTTGACCAGGACCATGATAGGTAATATCTCCACCTCGATTTATTTTGTAGTAGGTAGCCTCTTTTTCTTTTAATTGTTGTTCGTTAATCAATAGGTTGTTAAGGTTACCACTTTTACCTAAAGTATATACATTAGGATGCTCAACAAAAAGAAAATAATTTTTTGTGGGATTTTTGGTACTGTTTTTTCTGTTTTGTCTTTTTATATCGATGATACTGTTTAGTAAGGAAGTTTGGTATTCCCAGATATCTTTATAATCTTTGAGTCCAAGGTCTTTTAAAAGTATTTTTCTGTTAGTTTTCATCTACGGTAAAGATAATTATTTATTATATTTACATCTCTACTCTTACAAGTTAAAATTCTTAAACCATGAAAAAATATAATTTAATCTTAATTTTATTGTTAAACTCGTTTTTGTGTTTTTCTCAATCTAATCTATGGAAATTAACTGATACTGAAGTAAGTAATTTTTCCAATGATGCACTTAAATTTAGAAAATCTATTCCAACTACTTTTAAAGTGTATGAATTAGATTTACAAGAATTTAAAAATAGAATTTCCCAAGCTAACAATACCGAATCGATTAGTATTAATCTTCCTACAGCAGATGGTATTCAGAGGTTTTCAATAGAAGAAGCCTCTTCAATTTCAGAGGTGCTCTCTCAAAAGTTTCCAATGATTAAATCATATGTTGCAAAAGGAATAGATAATCCCTCAGCAACTGCAAGGTTTAGTTTAGGGTTAGATGGATTTCATGGAGTTATTTTTTATGCAGGGAGACCCTCTTTCTTTATAGATCCATACACCAAAGACTATAATTTCTACATAGCGTATAGTAAAAAAAGTTTACCTCAAAGAGATCTTAATTTTAGATGTGAGGTAGAGGAGCATATAGATACTAAAGGAGCAGCAAGTAACTCCCAAAGAAATGCCGATGATGGCCTTTTAAGAATCTTTCGTTTAGCTATTGTTTGTTCTGGGGAATACGCACAATTTCATTTAAATGATCAAGGTGTAGATAGCAATGCTTCAGATGCAATCAAAAAAGCAGCAGTATTATCAGCTATGAATACCTCTATGACCAGAATTAATGGCGTATTCGAAAGAGATTTAGGTGTTAGAATGGAGATTGTTGATGACAACGATCAAATTATATTTTTAGATGCAGCTACCGATGGAATTACAGATGGTAATGCTGGAACTATGATTGGTCAGGTACAAACAATTTGTGATAATACTATTGGTAATGCTAATTATGATATAGGACACATCTTTAGTATAGGAGGTTCTGGGCTTGCAGGTTTGGGAGTGGTTTGTCTTTCAGGATCTAAAGCTAGAGGAGTTACAGGTATAAGTACACCAATGGGAGACCCTTATGATATTGATTATGTATCTCATGAAATGGGGCATCAATTTGGGGCAAATCATACTCAAAATAATAGTTGTAATAGAAATAATTCTACTGCTGTAGAGCCAGGAAGTGCTTCTACAATTATGGGCTATGCAGGAATTTGTTCTCCAAATGTTCAAAGTAATAGTGATGATCACTTTCATTCTGTAAGTATCACTGAAATGTGGAATAGAATTCAGTCTACTGCTAGTTGCGCAACTACAATTTCAACAGGAAATAATGCACCAGTCATCGTTGAAAGTGAGGATTACTCTATTCCTAAATCAACACCTTTTGTTTTAAGAGGAATAGCTTCAGACGAAGATTCTGAGGATGTATTAAGTTATAATTGGGAACAGACTGATAACGAAATAGCTTCTATGCCACCATCATCAACAAGTACAGTTGGCCCAGCTTTTAGATCTAATTCATCAATTAGTTCTCCGAACAGATATATGCCGAATTTACCAACGGTTATTGGAGGAAATACCTCGAATACATGGGAGGTTGTTCCCTCAGTTGCTAGAGAGATGAATTTTTCACTTGTAGTCAGAGATAATGCTGTTGGAGGAGGTAACAGTGCAAGAGATGATATGAAAGTAACCACACTTGACATTACCCCTTTTACAGTAGACGGACCCTCTACCAACGAAGAGTGGCTTGTAGGAGCAAATAAAACTATTAATTGGGTTGTTGGAGCTACAGATCAAGCGCCAGTTAACACCCAAAATGTAACTATTTTGTTATCTACTGATGGAGGTGTTTCTTTTCCAATAGTATTATTAGAAAACACAGCCAACAATGGATCAGCCGATATTGTAGTTCCAAATAATGTTACTAATTCTGCTAGAATCATGGTAGCTGCTACTGATAATATTTTTTATAATGTAAATACTGCCAACTTTACAATTAGTTCTTCTGATCCAACATTTATTGTAAATAATTTAACCGGAACTGTAGATCTGTGTTCAGCAGACGCTACTTCAGCTAGTTATGATATTTCGGTAGATTTTATCAATAATTTTTCAGAAGATGTAAGTTTTTCAACTACTGGAGAACCGATAGGTTCATCAGTAAGTTTTACCCCAACATCTATAAATTCTGATGGAACAGTAACTATGACAGTTAGCGATTTAACTGGGGTAGGGGTAGATTCATACCTTATTGAAATCACTGCATCCTCAAGTACAATTGTAAGAAATATTAATGCATCATTAAATATTTTAAATGCCACTTTTGAAACATTAAATTTAACATCACCAGACAACAATGACACCGGTATTTCTTTGACTCCTACCTTTACGTGGGATGAAATTTCAAATGCAAGTTCTTATGATATTGAAATTGCTACAGATTCTGACTTTAGCTCAATTGTAGCTAGTGAAAATAGTGCAACAAATTCATTTACTGGAGTTAGTTTAAACCAAGCAACTACGTATTATTGGAGAGTGAAAGCAAAAAATACATGTGGCGATGGAGATTTTTCCTCTACTAGTTCTTTTACCACTCAAAATTGTTCCGTCTGTGAATCATCTGGAAACACTGCTTATGTTACTAGTACAACTCGAGTTGTTTTCAATACTATTGATAACCCCTCAGATAAGCCAGGAGCCTATAGTGATTATACAGACATTAGTACGAGTGTAAAACCTGATGAAGTTCATGATTTAACAGTTCAGGTCAATACAGATGGTAATTATACTGTTCACACTTTGGTTTGGATAGATTGGAATCAAGATTGTGATTTTGATGATGCTAATGAAGAATATGACTTGGGAACAGCTCTAAATGTAGAAGATGCAGTAACAACATTAAGCCCTCTGTCGGTAACCATTCCTTCAGATGCTTTATTGGGTTCAACAACCATGAGAGTATCTACGAAATATAACTCTGATCCAACTTCTTGTATGACCGGAGAAGATGCTGAAGTTGAGGACTACACTATAGAGGTAATAGATGAAACTGCTTCACTGGATAATGATGCTTTTGAAGGATTTAATTTATATCCTAATCCTTCCAACGGTAATTTCAATTTGCAATTTGACACAACATCAACAGATCGAATTGAGCTTCAGTTATTTGATATTACAGGAAGATTAGTCAGAGAACTGTTATTTACAAATGTAGCCACAAGGTTTTCTGAAAGTATTTCATTTGAAAATACAGCAAAAGGAGTGTATTTATTGAAAATTAAAAACGGAAACAAACAAACCACAAAAAAATTAGTGATTGAATAAAATTTTATAAGCACTAAAGGGTTGTCTGAAGAGGCAACCTTTTTTTGAACTTTTGTTAAAGGGTTGATGTTATAAAATTAAATAAATTACTTTTGTCATATGTCTATAGAAGTACAATTTGTTTCAAAATCTTATGAAACCCAGTTGGCGTTAAATGAAATTAGTTTCTCAGCTAAAAAAGGAGAAATCATTGGATTTTTAGGCCCAAATGGTGCGGGAAAATCGACTATGATGAAGATTCTAACAGGCTACATTTCACCTACCAAAGGAACTGTTTCTGTGTCTGGTATTGATGTGCTAAAAAATCCAATAGCCGCTAAGGCTAAAATCGGGTATCTTCCAGAACAGAACCCCCTGTATCAGGAGATGTATGTGAGAGAATATTTACAATTTCAAGCCTCAATTTTTAAGGTTTCAAAAGAAACTATTACCTCTGTTATAAAAGACGTAGGTTTAATTCCTGAGATGCATAAAAAAATCAGTCAACTCTCAAAAGGGTATCAACAAAGGGTTGGATTAGCAGCAGCTTTAATTCACAACCCAGATGTATTAATTTTAGACGAACCTACTACAGGGTTAGATCCAAACCAGTTACAAGAAATAAGAACGTTACTTAAAAAGTTGGGTAAAGAAAAAACAATTTTATTCTCCACTCATATCATGCAAGAAGTAGAAGCTGTATGTGATCGCGTTATTATTATAAAAAAAGGAGAGTTACTCATAGATGCATCTATGGAGGAGTTAAAAGAAGGTAATGAACAAAGTATAGAAGTTACTTTTGATTACAAGATTGAAGAACAGTTCATTCAAAGATTGCCAAACATCAGATCTTATAAAAATAATTTTGATAATACTTGGTATATAACCTTTAATTCATCTGAAGATATGCGAGGTGTTATTTTTGATTTTGCACAAGAAAATGGATTAAAGATTTTAGAATTAAATTCTAAAAATCAAAGTTTGGAAGCACTATTTGCTGAACTTACCGCTTAATTCAATTTGAAATTAATATGTTGTTCTTCAAGTGTTTTTAAAAGTTCACTGCTAATTTTAATTTTAGTATTTCTACTAGGAACCTCTAATTCTATTTCTTCCTGTACGTCATAAATTACAAACTTTAGCGATTGTTTTCCTTTGTGTTCATTAAACAAGGTTTTAAAACTATGTATTGATTTTTCGTGAACATCTTCTATGGGTATTTTAATGGTCACTTTTTTACATAAATCATCCATAACATCATGCAACAATTTAAATTCAGTGAATTTAAGTCTAGCTTCCCCTTCAACCCCTTCTTTGTTTGTCCATCCTTTTTGAATTGTAGTTCTCACAAATAAGAAAGAATTAGAGACTAAAAAATGTTTAAATTTCAGGTAATCTTCTCCAAAAATTCTGAACTCAAAACTATCTAAATAATCCTCAATAAAGAAAGAGGCCCATCCTTTTCCAGCCTTTGAGACTTTATGTTGAACTTCGGTTATAATACCTGCAAACACTAAATTGGAGCCTACATATTTTTGTAAATCACTTTTAAAATGACCCACACTAGCATTACAAAATTTTAATTCGTTAGTAAAGTCATCTAATGGGTGAGCAGAGATATATATTCCTACAACTTCTTTCTCTTTAGCAAGTTCTTCCATGTTTCCCCAGGCCTCGCAGTCTGGAATATCTGGTTCAGGAAATTGTATGTCTGAAGCTTCTCCAAATAAAGATACTTGTGCCGAATTTAAGTTTTCTTGATATTTATTTCCATACCGAATTGCCTTCTCAATAAAGGTTTGTCCTTTCTCATCTTCAGCAAAATATTGTGCTCTATGTGCACTTGAAAAAGAATCAAAACCTCCAGCTAATATTAGACCATCAAAAGCTTTTTTATTGGCTGCTCGTAAATCTATTCTTTTGGTTACATCAAAAATTGATGTAAAATGGCCATTTTCTTTTCTTTCTTTAATAATCGCTTTTACAGCTGAACTACCAACACCTTTTATAGCTCCCATTCCAAAACGAACAGCGCCTTGCTTGTTTACAGAAAATTTTAAATAAGATTCATTAATATCTGGTCCTAAAACCTCTAAGCCCATAGATTTACATTCTTCCATAAAGAAAGAAACAGATTTAATATCATTCATATTGTTAGACAGAACAGAAGCCATGTATTCTGCAGGGTAGTGAGCCTTAAGGTAGGCTGTTTGATAGGCTATCCATGCATAACAAGTAGAATGAGATTTATTAAAAGCATAAGATGCAAAAGCTTCCCAGTCTTTCCAAATTTTCTCTAGTTTTTCAGATTCGTGACCATTTTCTCCTGCTTGATTGATAAATTTAGGCTTCATTTTTGCCAAGACAGCAGCTTGTTTTTTCCCCATTGCTTTTCTTAACACATCGGCTTCACCTTTTGTAAAGTTGGCAAGTTTTTGAGAGAGTAACATTACCTGCTCTTGATATACAGTAATTCCATAGGTTTCCGCTAAATACTCTTCCATTGCAGGGAGGTCATATTGAATATCTTCTTTGCCATGTTTCCTGTTTATAAAGGATGGAATATATTCCATTGGGCCAGGTCTATATAAAGCATTCATTGCTATTAAATCTCCAAAAATAGTAGGTTTGAGAGATCGCATGTGTTTTTGCATGCCGGGTGATTCATATTGGAATATTCCAATGGTTTCACCTCGCTGAAATAATTCATAGGTTTTTACATCATCTAAAGGGAAATTTTCTGGATCTAATTGAATCCCATGTCTTGCTTTTACAATTTTTACAGTATCTTTTATAAGCGTTAAAGTTTTTAATCCTAAAAAGTCCATTTTTAATAAGCCTGCGCTTTCAACAACAGAATTATCAAACTGAGTAACATACATGTCTGAATCTTTTGCTAAAGCTACTGGGACAAAATTGGTAATGTCTGAGGGAGTGATGATAACTCCACAAGCGTGGATCCCTGTATTTCTAACAGAGCCCTCAAGAATAGTAGCTTTGTTAATGGTTTCAGATTCTATTCCGTCTCCCTCTGATATGGCTTTTAATTCATTAACCATATCTTTTTCCTCAGAACGTAATGCAGCAATTTTTCCTTTGCTTTTTTCATCTGTACCAAAAATATTTTTCAGTTTAACATTGGGTATTAATTTAGCAATTCTATCTGCCTCAAAGAGTGGTAAATCAAGTACTCTTGCCGTATCACGTATGGAGGATTTTGCAGCCATGGTTCCGTAGGTGATAATTTGAGCAACCTGATTGGCTCCATATTTATTAATTACATAGTCCATTACTCTTCCTCTTCCTTCATCATCAAAATCAATATCAATATCAGGCATAGATACACGTTCTGGGTTCAAGAAACGCTCAAAAAGTAAGTCATATTTAATGGGGTCTATATTGGTAATCCAAAGACAATACGCAACAACAGAACCTGCAGCCGATCCTCTACCTGGACCCACAGAAACATCCATTTTCCTGGCTTCTCTAATAAAGTCCTCTACAATTAAAAAATACCCCGGATATCCAGTGTTTTCAATTACTTCTAATTCAAAATCTAGGCGTTCTTTAATAGCTTCTGTAATCTCTCCATAACGTTTTTTTGCCCCAATAAAAGTAATGTGTTTCAGGTAATTATTTTCTCCTCTTTTCCCACCATCTTCTTGGTCTTCTTTTGACTGAAATTCAGATGGAATATCAAATGCTGGTAAAAGAACATCTCTGGCAAGTGAGAAAACTTCAATCTTGTCTACAATTTCCTGAATGTTAGCTATTGCTTCAGGAATGTCTGCAAACAATTCTTTCATTTCATCACTAGACTTAAAATAATATTCGTCATTAGGCAGCCCATAACGATAGCCTCTTCCTTTTCCTTTAGGAGTAGCTTGTTTTTCTCCTTCTTTTACACACAATAAAATGTCATGTGCATTTGCATCTTCTTTGTTTAAATAAAATATATTATTGGTTGCAACAACTTTAATTTGATGGTTTTTAGCAAACTTTAGGAGTGTTTCATTTACAATACGCTCATCTTCTTGATTGTGTCGCATCAATTCGATATACAAATCGTCACCAAATTGTTGTTTCCACCAGATGAGGGCTTCTTCAGCTTGTTTTTCTCCTACATTTAATATTTTATTTGGTACTTCTCCATAGGTATTACCAGTTAGTACGATAACATCCTCTTTGTATTGCTCAATAATTTTACGATCTATTCTGGGAACATAATAGAATCCATTGATGAAAGCAATGGAAGACATTTTGGCAAGGTTATGGTATCCCTTTTTAGTTTTTGCCAGTAATACAATTTGGTATCCATTGTCTTTTCTTTTTTTATCTAAATGATCTTCGCAGACATTAAATTCACATCCAAGAATTGGCTTTAAGATTGTTTCAGTTGGAGTTTCTCCGTTTTCTTCAGAGATCTCATTTTTAGCAAATGCTTGTTTGTTGTGTTTTAAAATGGCACTCACAAAATGAAAAGAAGCCATCATATTTCCAGTGTCAGTTAATGCAATTGCAGACATATTATCTTTAGCTGCAGCTTTTACAATATTTCCAATTTGAATGGTAGATTGTAAAACTGAAAACTGAGTATGATTGTGAAGGTGGGCAAATTGAACATTTTCTAATTGAGATAGCCCAGCTGATGTATTAGATGTTATTTCGTTTTCTTTTAGAGAAGCTAAACGTTTTCTAATTTTTTCACTTTCTTTCTTAAGGTTAATGTGTTTTAAACCTATTACCTGAATGGGTTTTGGATTAGCCTCTGAAAAGTTGTTGAAATACTCTTCATCAACATCTAATTTTTCTTTTGAAAATTCCCTTAAACGAATTAATTCTAAGAAACATCTTGTTGTAGCTTCAACATCTGCTGTGGCATTATGAGCTTCTCCAAAATTCACACCAAATAAATGGTTGTGTAGTTCTGTTAAGGTAGGTAGTTTGAACTTTCCTCCACGTCCGCCAGGAATTTGACATAATTGTGCAGTATGTTCCGTACAAGTATCTAAAACAGGGAGTTTGCTTAGGTTGTTTGAAATTCCCAAACGATGAAATTCACAACCCATAATATTTAAATCAAAATTTACGTTTTGACCAACAATAAATGTAGTTTTTTCCAGAACTTCATTAAATAAGACTAAGCATTCTTTTAAAGGAATTCCTTGCTCTTGAGCTAAATCAGTAGAAATACCATGTATTTGTTCTGCATCGTAAGGAATGTTAAATCCATCTGGTTGAATCAAGAAATTATTATGTTCTAGAACATTCCCCATGTTGTCATGAAGCTGCCATGCTATCTGTATGCATCTTGGCCAATTATCAGTATCGGTAATGGGAGCGTTCCAGCTCTTTGGTAACCCAGTGGTTTCCGTATCAAAAATCAAGTACATAGTTGCGGATTTCTTTCCTAGAAATTAGAAAATAAAAATACTAAAAAGTGAAAGAAAAACACCTGAAGAGTTATATGGTTTTATTAACAATTAAGGGTTGGTAATAAACGCTATTGTTTTTTCTACAACTAACTTAAAATCAATTGGCAGCCTTGTTTTTGTCCAAGGTTGAGAGGCGCCAAAGACATGATTAGATTCTGGAGCAACAATGAGCTTACTGGATAGATTCCAATTATGGAGGTTTTGTGCATGCAGAAGAGGTACAGATAAATCGTTATCTCCATGAATTATTAAATGTGGAATCATCATTTTTTTTGCTGCATTTTCAACACTTAAGCGTTTTTTGTTTTTTATAAAATTATAATAGAATTGAATGTGATGTGGCATTTTTTGCTTGGTCCTTCCATTTAAAACATACAAGACTCCATCCTTTTTCCATTGTTCTAATTCGGCACCCTCATGAAACATAGTTCTATTAAGATCACATACTGCAGCCCAGGTAACTAGTTTTTTTATTCTTGAATCCTCTGCTGCCTTTATGATAGCTATTGCACCACCTCTAGAGTGACCAATTAGTGAAATATTATTGGTATCTATCTCATTTTTAAATTTTGTAGTAGTGCAAATCCAATTGATAATACTTTCTAAATCATCTAATTCTTTTGTGTAGTTATTGTTTCCAAAGGCATCTAGATCAGGAAAATCAATGGGTTGATCTGGAGTGCAACCATTGTGAGAAAAATTAAATTTTAGCAAAGCCAGCCCAGCTTTTAAAAAATTGGAAGACATCAAGTCAAATGCTCCCCAATCTTTATATCCTTTGTATCCGTGACAGAAGATAACCAATGGTTTTTGTTTGTTAGTTTGATTAAAATACAAATCTGTACTAATGGATTTTTTGTTTTTACCTTTAAGTGGAAAGTTTTTTAGAATTTTCATAAAGCATATAAAAATAATTAAAGTTTATAATACCAAGTATTTTTTTGTAACAAATATGTAAATTAGACGTCTTAACATTGTAAAACTAAAAAAACTTCAAAATGAAAAAAATTTTATTATTAGTAATAGCTATCACAGCAAGTATGACTATTAACTCCCAAACAGCCGAAGAAATCATAGCAAATTATTTTGAAAATACAGGAGGGATAGAAAACTGGGCAAAGTTAGAAGGAATTAAGATGAGCGCAAAAGTGAATCAGGGTGGTATGGAAATTCCTTTAGAAATCACTCAGTTAAAGAATGGTAATCAAATGACCGTAATTAATTTTCAGGGTTTAGAGCTTAAACAAGGAGTTTTTGATGGTGAGGTACTGTGGAATACTAATTTTCAAACACAAAAAGCTGAAAAAAGTGATCAAGAATCTACAGACAACATGAAACTTCAATCTAAAGATTTTCCTGATGCTTTTTACAATTATAAAGAGAAAGGATATACAGTAGAGTTGTTGGGTAAAGAAGATTTAGAAGGAACAGAAACCTTTAAAATTAAATTAACTCAAACCCCCATGACTGTAGACGGTAAAGAGGTAGAAAATTCAAGTATTTATTTTTTTGATGCTGAAAATTTTGTTCCTCTTGTTGTTCATTCTGAAGTAAGAATGGGACCAGGTAAAGGGATGGTCAGCGAAATTAAATTTAGTGATTATCAGGAAGTTGATGGCTTGTATTTTCCATTTTCTATGACTCAAGGAGTAAAAGGTGGCGGTGGACAGCCAATTACCATGGATAAAATTGAATTAAATCCAACTGTAGACTCAGGTGCTTTCAAATTTCCAGAAGAAATAACTGAAGTAGAAAATAAAAAATAATCATATCAGTAAAAAAGAGAGCCTCGATAAATTTATTGAGGCTTTTTATTTACGAATCAATCATAAAATCTTAAAGACATGAAAAAACTAATAATTTTAGTTTTGGGCTTCGCTTTGCTACCTTTTACTAATGATGCCCAAAATAATTCTTCCATTGATTTAAAAAATTTATTTGGAGATTTAAGAGCTCGACATATTGGACCTGCTCTAATGAGTGGTCGTATAAATGACATGGAAGTTCACCCAACTAACAATCAAATTATTTATGCTGGAACCGCTGGTGGAGGTGTATGGAAATCTAATGATGCAGGAACTACATTTAATCCAATATTTGATGATCATAGCCAGTCTATTGGTGCTGTAGCGATAGATCCTAATGATCCAGATAATGTAATCTATGTTGGAACAGGTGAAACATGGACAAGAAATAGCGTTTCATACGGAGACGGTTTATATAAATCAACCGATGGGGGTTCTAATTGGAAAAAACTTGGTTTTGACAAATCAGAACGCATTGCAAACATTATTGTAAATCCAAAGAATTCTAAAGAAGTATATGTAGCTGTATTAGGAGCACTATGGTCAGATAGTGATGAACGTGGTGTTTACAAATCTTCTGATGCTGGAGAAACTTGGGAAAAGATATTGTATATAGATGAGAAAACTGGAGCAGCAGACATGACCATGGACCCTAAAGATCCCTCAATTCTTTATGCTTCAATGTGGGAGTTTAGAAGAACAGCTTGGTCTTTTTCCTCTGGTGGTAATAACAGTGCACTGTATAAATCTACGGATGCTGGAACAACTTGGAATAAAATTCATAATGGTTTTCCTAATGGACAATTAGGGAGATTGGCTATTGCGGTAGCTCCCTCAGATGCTAATATTTTATATACAGTAATTGAAGCAGAAAATCCAAAACGAAAAGGATTGTATAGAAGTGATGACGCAGGAGCTAATTGGAAACAATTAAACAATGATTTTGGAATTACGGTTCGTCCATTCTATTTTTCAAGAATTACTGTAGATCCAAGAAACCCGGATGTTGTTGTAAAAGGAGGTTTATCAGGCTCAATTTCAAAAGATGGTGGTAAAACATTCAAATCTTTAGGAAATATGCATAGCGATATTCATGATATTGTATTTGATATTCATGATTCAGATAGAATGTATGCAGGTACAGATGGTGGAGTCTATCGTTCTTGGAATGGAGGTACCACAATGGAAATTGTAGAAAATTTACCCTTATCCCAGTTTTATCATATAAGTGTTGATGATGCTGAACCTTACAATATATACGGAGGGCTTCAAGACAATGGTTCTTGGTATGGGCCATCTTCATCGAGTGGGGGTATCAATGCTGGTGATTGGAATTCTATTGGAGCAGGTGATGGTTTTAGAGTATTAAAACATCCAACTAAAAATATCATTTATTCAGAAATGCAAGGAGCAGAAAATGTTTGGAGATATGATGTAGACAATAAGTTGGTAAAGACAATCCAACCTCTTGAAAAAGCAGGGTATGATGATTTGCGTTTTAATTGGAATGCACCAATGGCAATTAGCGCACATCAACCCAATCGTTTTTACATGGGGAGCCAGTTCCTTCACAAATCTGAGGATATGGGAGATACATGGGAAATTATTTCTCCAGATTTATCTACCAATGATTCTACGAAACAGCAACAAGCAGATTCGGGTGGATTATCAATGGACAATTCTGGAGCAGAAAACCATACTACAATTTTCACAATTGCAGAATCTCCTTTAGATGAAAATGTCATATGGGTAGGTACAGATGATGGTAATGTTCAAGTGACAAAAGACGGTGGAAAAAACTGGCAAAATGTTGTGAGTAATATTCAAGGTTTACCAAGTAATACTTGGACCTACCATATAGAGGCAAGTGTTCATGGTAAAGGAACAGCATATGCTGTTTTTGACGGTCATAACAGTGGTGATATGCAGCCATATGTTTACAAAACATCAGATTTTGGAACAACTTGGACTAACATCATTACAGACAATGTTATTGGCACCTCTAGAAATATTCAAGAAGATTATGAAAATGAAAATTTATTATTCCTTGGAACAGAATTCGGACTTTATATTACTGCTGATGGAGGGAGTCATTGGGAAAAATTCACTAAAAATGTGCCACCTGTAGCTATTCATTTTATAGATCTCCAAAAACAAACCAATGATTTGGTTCTTGGAACACATGGTAGAGGTATCATTATCATTAATGATATTTCACCTTTACGAGAAATCACATCTGAAGTTTTAAAGTCTAAACTTCATTTTTTCAGTTCTAAGCCGATGAAATTATCTGATGAAAGCGGATTTGCAGGCAGTTTTGGTGCTGAAACTCAATTTGTGGGAGAAAATGCTAACAGATCACCTCAAATAAAATATTTACTACCTAAACGACATACTTTTGGAAAGATGACTATGGAAATAAAGGATAATAAGGGTGAGGTTGTTTCTAAATTATCTCCTGGAAAATCTAAAGGGATCAATATTGTAAGTTGGTCAGGAAATATTAAACAACCCAAAGTTGCCAAGGGGAAAACTCTTGCATTTGGTGGTTTTACTACACCAAGAGTTCAGGCAGGGACATATACGGCAGTCATAACAAAAGGTAGAGATGTTTATGAGCATGACTTTGAAATTATTTATGATAAAAGGTCGAGTTTAACGCCTGAGGATAGAAAGATGAAACATGATGTCATATCTAAGATGTATAAAATGACTGAAGAATTGGCTTATATGGTTTATCAAATTGATGCTTTTATTGAAGCACCAGAGACAAAAAGCAAACTAAAATCAAAATTAAATGAACTCAAGAAAACTTTAGTCATTACAACTGGAGATAATTATGTTGGAAGTGCTGAGCCAGAGTTAAGAGAAAAACTAGCAGATTTGTTCAGTAAAATTGTTGGCAGTTATGACAAGCCCTCAAATTCTGAATTAGATTTTTTATCTATTGTTGAAAATCGTTATTCTAAAGCTAGAAAAGATTTTGACAATATTTCAAAGAAAATAAAATTTAAGGAAACTCTTCAACTAAAAACTTTTGAAGAATTTATAAAATAAAATTAAAGCCCCTTTTGGGGCTTTTTTTAGTTAACAGAGCACCTTGTTATGTTATTATACAATTAGTTCGTCAATTTCAAAAAACTTCGTACATTTGCGCCCACTTATCACGAGTTGGTAAGATTATTAATAACCAAGGTCGAGAACCTTAAAAAATTAAAAAAATGTCAGTAAAAATTAGATTACAAAGACACGGAAAAAAAGGAAAACCATTTTACTGGATCGTTGCAGCAGATGCAAGAGCAAAAAGAGATGGTCGTTTTTTAGAGAAATTAGGAACTTATAATCCTAATACCAACCCAGCAACTATTAATTTAGATGTTGATGGTGCAGTAAAATGGTTGCAAAATGGAGCACAACCAACAGATACTGCAAAAACTATTTTATCTTACAAAGGAGCTATGCTTAAAAATCATTTAGTTGGTGGTGTAAGAAAAGGTGCTTTAACTGAAGAACAAGCTGAAGAAAAATTTCAGGCTTGGTTAGAAGAAAAATCCGGTAAAGTAGCCTCTAAAGAAGAAAACGTTGCCAAAGCAAAATCAGAAGCAAAAGCAAAAGCCCTAGAAGCAGAGAAAGCTGTAAATGAAGCTAGAGTTGCTGCTGCTGTTGAAGAAGCTGCTCCAGAGGTTGTTGAAGAAGAAGTTGCTGAAGAAGCTACTCCAGAAGTAGTAGCTGAAGAAGCCGCTCCTGAGGTTGTTGAGGAAGCTGCTCCAGAGGTAGTTGCTGAAGAAGCTACTCCAGAAGTAGTAGCTGAAGAAGCTACTCCAGAAGTAGTAGCTGAAGAAGCTGCTCCAGAGGTAGTTGCTGAAGAAGCTACTCCAGAAGAAGCTGCCGAAGAGAAAAAAGAGGAATCTGCTGAATAAGCAAAATCTTTATCGATATGCGTAAACAAGACTGTTTTTATTTAGGCAATATCGTTAAAAAACACAGTTTTAAAGGAGAAGTCGTTATCAAATTAGATACTGATGAACCTGAATTGTATAAAAATATGGAATCAGTATTTGTCGACCTAGGTGGCAATTTGGTTCCATTTTTTATTAAAAAAAGTTCTTTGAGTAGAAGTACCATGTTGCGTGTTCATTTTGAGGATGTAAACAGTGAGGAAGAAGCAGATTTTATAATGAAAGCTGGAATTTATCTTCCTTTAAAGCTGTTGCCTAAGCTAAAAGGAAACCAATTTTATTTTCATGAAATTATTGGGTTTCATGTTATAGATGAAATTCATGGTGATGTAGGTGTCATCGTTTATGTTAATGATAAAGCTGCTCAGCCTATGTTTGAAATCGAGAAGGGAGATGTAGAAATTTTCATTCCAATGATTGATGATTTTATAAAAAAAATAGACAGAGAAAATAAACTAATACACGTAAAAACCCCTGAGGGTTTAATTGATTTGTATTTAAATTAGAGAGGTGGCCGAGTGGTCGAAGGCGCACGCCTGGAAAGTGTGTATACCTCTCAAGGGTATCGAGGGTTCGAATCCCTTCCTCTCTGCAAACGAAAACTCGCCACGAAAGTTGCGGGTTTTTCATTTTTTGAATGTATCAAAAGCGTACTTTTGACAATATAATTTATAATGAACAAACCATTTCATTTTAAGGAGTTTAGTATTCATCAAGATAAAACGGCTATGAAAGTTGGTACAGATGCAGTACTTTTAGGAGCTTGGTGTTCATTAGAAACATACCCAGATACTATTTTAGATGTGGGTTCAGGAACTGGGTTAATATCTCTGATGATGGCCCAGCGTAGTGACGCTGAAACTATCGATGCAGTAGAGATTGATCCTAATGCCTATGAACAAAATGTTGCTAATTTTGAAAAATCAGATTGGTCTGATCGCTTATTTTGCTATCATAGCTCTTTTCAGGATTTTTCAAAGGAAATGAAAGAAGAGAATCAAGAATATGACCTTATTATTTCCAATCCACCATTTTATAATGACAATTTTGAGACTAATGATACATCAAGAAATACAGCCAGATTCACTTCTGCGTTGTCATTTGAGGATTTATTAGAAGGCACATCAAAAATACTATCAGATTCAGGGGTTTTCACAATTATTATTCCTTTTAAGGAGCAAACAGTTTTTGTAAGCTTAGCTAGAAAATATAGGTTATTTTTAAATAGGGTGTGTAGTGTTAGAGGGACTGAGAATTCAGAAATAAAAAGAAGTATGTTAGAATTTTCTTTTCATCAGAAAGAGTTGGAAGAAACAACTTTAGTGATAGAAAAAGGTCGCCATAAATACACAGAAGAATACATAAATTTAACTAAGGATTTTTATCTAAAAATGTGATAAACATTAGTTATATAAAAAACTTACTATCCAGTAACATTTTCTGGATTGTATCCCAAATAAGGAACCCTTTTTTCTTTAAATTCAATACCATATTGCTCTAATTCTTTTAAAATTGGAGCATATACTTCTTTAGTAATTGGTAGCTGAACTCCTGGAGTGGTAATTTCTTTATTCAATATTTTAAGAGTAGCAATAGCAACTGGTAATCCAACAGTTTTTGCCATAGCGGTATAGGTTTGATTTTCACCCTTTACAACTAAACTACTTTCTATCTGGTGTTTTTCACCATTTAACTCATACCCAAATTTATGATGCATAACAATCATATCTTTTTCTTCCTCCTCTAGGGTCCAAGAGTCTGACAATATTTTTTGCAACATCTGGGCTGGTGTAGCATTGCTTAATCCTATTTTTTTTGTTTCACTAAAAAGATCCAATTCTACAAGCTTATCCCAAACGATGTCATCTTGATCAATTTTTAGGTAAGATCTTAATTTCAATTCAACAGAATCGTTAGGGGAATAAGCTAAAAATAAATTCACAAAATCTCGATATGTCATGTTTTCAGAGTCTTCTATGGTATAGCTATCGTCTGTCATACCCAATTGAATAAAAATATTCCATGCCCTAGAAAACCCTACTTTTCTGATGGTACCTCTATACATGGTGCGAATGTCTTGCAGCCCATATATACTTCTATATTTTAATGAATCTCTATTCGCATAGGCTTCAAATTTACCATTGCCATCTAAAGTTAAGAACTCGGTTCTTCTAAATAGTTTATGATAAGGAATATATTTGTAAGTACCTTCTTGAATAAACATAGCAGCCCCTCCTTGGCCTGCCAATACAACGTTTCTTGGATTCCATGTAAATTTATAATTCCATAAGTTATTATCACTTTCTGGAGCAACTAAGCCACCAGTAAATGATTCAAAAAGTATAACTTTTGCGCCCATATCGCTAATTCTATGAATTACTTCCATAGCACTCATGTGATCGATACCTGGGTCTACCCCAATTTCATTCATAAATACCAATCCTTTTTTTTCAGCCTGGCTATTTAATGCTTTCATTTCTGGAGAAATATATGAGGCAGTAACCATATGTTTTTCGAAATAGAGACAATCTTTAGCTACTTCAATATGAAACCTAGCCGGTAACATGGATACTACGATATCAGCTTTTTGTATCTCCTCTCTTCGTTGAGTTTTATTAAAAACATCAAATTGTAAAGCTGAGGAGTTAGGGTGATTTCTAGCACTACTCTTTGCATTCTCTAGAGAAATATCTGCAATGGTAATGTGTAACTTTTCAGTTTCTGATTTTTTTTGTAGGTAGTCTGTTAAGTACGAGCAAGATTTTCCAGCACCAATAACTAGGATATTTCTCATTGTAGAATTATGTTTATTTTTGATTGATCATTCAACGAATTTAAAAAAAAATAGACTGAGTCAACTTCTTTTCACAATTAGATATGAACAAAAATTTAGCAATTACATGCATCTTTGGATTAATAGCTATTATACTTGGAGCTTTTACCACGCACGGATTACAGGATGTATTAACTACAAGAGAAATGAGTAGTTTAGAAACCGGTATTCGATATCAAATATATCATGTCATAGTTTTACTATTTGTAAATACATATTCCTCTTTTTCAAATAAATTAAAAAATTATGTGAGTTATGTTTTTTTCTTTGGTATGGTATTATTCTCAGGATCTATTTATGCGATTCATATATTTAATTACCCTGTAAAAAGTATCTGGTTTGTGACACCAATGGGAGGGCTTTTATTCATGATTGGTTGGTTATTAATGATTCATTTTTTTCTTCTCAAAGTAATCAACAAAAAAAGTGAATAAAATAATAACGGACTCTGCCTTTTCTTATAATTATGTTTAATTTTGCTTCAGTTATAAATTAACAATATTATTGATATGATAGATAGTAATACGAAATCGATTTCGTTATGTGATCTAGGAATAAATAGTTCAAAAATTCATTATCAACTAACCTCTAATGAATTACATTCAATTATACTTCAAAAAAAACAAGGAAAAGAATCTAATCTTGGAGCGATTGCAATTAACACTGGAGAGTTTACAGGAAGATCACCAAAAGACCGCTTCATAGTAAAAGATGATGTTACTAAAGATCAGGTCTGGTGGGGAGCTGTTAATATTCCTTTCAGCACAGATAACTTTAATAAGTTATATGTCAAGGTAGTTTCATATCTATCAGAAAAAGAAATTTTTGTAAGAGATAGTTATGCTTGTGCAGATCCCAATTATAAGCTAAATATCAGAGTAGTAAATGAGTATCCCTGGAGTAATATGTTTGCTTACAATATGTTTTTACGACCATCAACTGAAGAGTTGATTAATTTTTTACCAGAATGGACTGTTATTAATGCACCTGGTTTTATGGCTGATGCTGCTATAGATGGTACTCGACAGCATAATTTTGCGGTTTTAAACTTTACTAAAAAAATTGCGTTAATTGGAGGAACTGGATATACTGGAGAGATTAAAAAGGGAATCTTTTCTGCTCTAAACTTTATTCTACCGGTATTTAAAAATACTTTACCTATGCATTGCTCTGCAAATGTTGGTAAAGAGGGAGATACTGCTATTTTCTTTGGCTTGTCTGGAACTGGAAAAACAACTCTATCAGCAGATCCAGAAAGAAAATTAATAGGAGATGATGAACATGGTTGGACAAATGAAAATACTGTCTTTAACTTTGAAGGCGGTTGTTATGCAAAAGCAATAGATCTATCAGAAGATAAAGAACCTGAAATTTATCATGCCATTAAAAAAGGCGCAATTTTAGAAAATATTGTGATGAATGATCAAGGGCAAATTGATTTTTCAGATACCTCAATTACACCTAACACAAGAGTAAGTTATCCTATTGAACACATAGAAAATATTCAACAACCATCTATTGGAAAAAACCCAAAGAACATCTTTTTTCTAACCGCAGATGCCTTTGGTGTACTCCCTCCAATCTCTAAATTAACTCCCAGTCAGGCAGCCTACCATTTTATTTCTGGCTATACAGCAAAAGTTGCAGGAACAGAAGCAGGTGTAACAGAACCTGTTCCAAGTTTTTCAGCATGTTTTGGGGCTCCTTTTATGCCACTTCATCCTACCCGTTATGCAGAAATGTTGAGTAAGAAAATGAAAGAAGCAGGAGTAAATGTTTGGTTGGTCAATACCGGTTGGTCTGGAGGTCAATATGGCGTTGGAAAAAGAATGGCTTTAAAGTATACTAGAGCTATGATTACTGCTGTTTTAAATGGAGAATTAGGAAACTATACGTACGAAGATTACCATATACATTCTGTATTTGGTGTAGCGCAACCAAGAAGATGTCCAGGGGTTCCATCATCTGTTTTAAGCCCCAGAACTACCTGGAATAATGACGATGCATATTATAAAACAGCGTTTAAACTTTCTAATGCCTTCAGGAAAAACTTTAAGCAGTTTGAAGAATTTGCAAATGAAGAAATAAGAAGAGGTGGTCCTCAACGCTACGCTTTTTAAGTAAAAAAATTACATTAAAAAAAAAGCATCCCTCTAGGATGCTTTTTTTTTAATTTCTTTTGTCTATTTTTAAAATATTTAATTTGAGAAAAACAATAAATAAATCAATTCTCATTCTAGATATAACTTTTTAATTATGATTAAAAATTGGTTTAAGAAATCGGGTCCAGGAACTCTTGTAGCTGCCGCATTTATAGGTCCAGGGACCGTTACCTTGTGCACATTAGCAGGCGTTAATTTTGGTTTTCATTTACTTTGGGCTATGGTATTGTCTATTATAGCTACCATTGTGTTACAAGAAATGGCCTCTCGTCTAGGAATCATATCTCAAAAGGGCTTATCTGAGGTCATTAGATCTGAAATTAAACATCCAATAATCAACAAATTAATACTACTACTTATTTTGTCTGCCATTGTTGTAGGAAACGCCTCCTATGAGGCAGGGAATATAAGTGGAGGTATATTAGGATTAGAAACCATTACAGGAGAATTTAGAATTGTTTTGGGAAACTATTCTCTCAATATACTGAGTTTTGTAGTTGGAATTATTGCCTTTATATTATTATACATAGGGAATTATAAATTTCTGGAAAGAGTATTGGTAATGCTAGTATTAATAATGAGTTTATCATTTTTAATTACAGCTTTTTTAACAAAACCTGATATTTTTAATATTTTGAAAGGTGCTCTAATCCCTTCATTTCCAGAAGGTAGTTTATTAACTATACTAGGTTTAGTAGGAACTACTGTTGTACCCTATAATTTGTTTTTACATGCATCTTTAGTCAAAGAAAAATGGAACAATCCTAAAGATTTAAAAGAGGTAAGAAAAGATACAATAGTCTCTATTGCTTTGGGAGGACTTGTTTCAATGGCTATCATTATTTCAGCTTCCTCTATAGGTTTGGGAGAGATTTCAAGTGCAGCAGACTTAGCGAAGAGTTTAGCACCTTTATATGGAGATTTTGCAAGTTATTTTTTAGGGATTGGATTATTTGCTGCAGGAATTACCTCTGCAATTACTGCACCTTTAGCTGCAGCTTATGTAGCCAGAGGATGTTTTGGATGGGAATCTGACCTAAAATCAAAACAATTTAGAGCTGTCTGGTTTCTAATCTTATTATTAGGTGTGGTATTTTCATCATTGGGTCTTAAGCCTATAGAGATCATTAAATTTGCACAGGTTGCTAATGGTGTTTTACTTCCTGTAGTAGCAGGAATACTCCTATGGATGGTAAACAAAAAAGTAGTTTTAGGAAATTATGTGAATTCTAAATTCCAAAATATTTTAGGATTTATTATTTTGACTATAACTATTTTTCTTGGGTTAAGAGGGCTAGATAAAGTTTTTGAATTTAATATTTTTTGATGATAGATATTAACTGCGATCTGGGGGAAGGGTTACATAATGAGCATATGATAATGCCACTTATTTCTTCCTGTAATATTTCTTGTGGAGCACACGCAGGTTCTATAGAAATTATAGATAAAGTAATTCAGCTAGCTGTTCAACATAATGTAAAAATAGGGGCACATCCATCCTTTCCTGATCGACAAAATTTTGGGCGTAAAGTTTTGAATATTTCCAATAGCAAACTTCAAAAAAGTTTAGAGGATCAACTTACTGTTTTTAAAGAAAGAGCATTGCTCCAAGATGCAACTATTCATCATGTAAAACCACATGGTGCTTTGTATAATTTAATTGCTGTAAATCGTGAAAAGGCTTCAGTAGTTATCGCAGCAATTCAACATGTTTTTGAAGCTGTAAAATTATATGTGCCCTATAAATCAAGTATAGAAGAAGTTGCTGCCCAAAGTGGTTTAGAAATTGTTTATGAAGCTTTTGCCGATAGAAGGTATAATGAAGATTTGAGTTTAGTCTCCAGAACTTTATCCAACGCACTTATTGTAGACAAATATGAGGTGTCGAAGCAAGTACAAAAAATATCAGATAAACAATTGGTAACTACAGTAAACTTAAATGAAAAAGAGATTAAAGCATCCACTTTTTGTGTTCACGGAGATACTAAAAATGCCATTGAAATATTGCAGTATTTACACAAACATATCCATACGAAGTAATTGAAGTTTCAACTCACATATAAGCTTTTTGGAAGGTCTGCAATTTTAGTAGAATGGCCAGCAAACATTTCACAAGAGATTATTCAAGATATTATTTCTTTTGAGAGACAGGTCAAAGAAATAGATTCTATTTTAGATACAATCATTGCTTATAACTCATTGCTCATCAGATATCAAAACCCTATTATAGATAAAGAACTTACGATTAGTCAACTAAAAAAAATATATGCAGCTTCATCCTATTTGATAAAGCAAGATCAATTTTTATGGCAGATTCCAGTGTGTTATGACGTTTCTTTTGGAATTGATTTAGAGGAAATTGCCAATAAAAAAAAATGTAGTGTAGCAGAAATTATCAGATTGCATACAGAAGGAGATTACTTGGTTTATTTTATTGGTTTTCAACCCGGTTTTTTATACTTAGGCGGGCTGCATCAAACCCTTCATGTTTCCAGGAAATCTAACCCAAGACTTCGAGTAGATAAAGGGTCTGTAGCTATTGGTGGAATTCAAACTGGAATTTACCCTCAAAATAGTTCTGGGGGGTGGAATATCATTGGAAAGTCTCCTCTAAATTTTTTCGATATAAACGCTTCGGAACCCTGTTTTGCCAAACCAGGTGATCGCATTAAATTTGTTGCTGTAGACATTCACACTTTTTATCAAATAGAAAGAGAGGTGGCCAATCAAAAGTTTAGGATTAAAAAAAGCGTATTGTGATAGAAGTCTTACATCCAGGAATTTATTGTTCTATTCAAGATCAGGGTCGTTTTGGTTATGCTAAGATTGGAATTCCTCAAGCAGGATATTTGGATACTCATGCTGCAAAAATGGCAAATATCCTATTAAAAAACCATGAGAGAACAGCACTCATTGAAATTACTTTTGGACAAGGCAAATTTAAATTTACTTCAGATACCTACATCTGCATTACTGGAGGTGACTTTTCTCCAAAAATAAATGAGAAATTAATTAAAATGCAATCGGTGTACCCTATTAAAAAAGATTCGGTTTTATCATTTGGTAAACGAGTTTATGGAGCTAGGGTTTATTTGTCTGTATATGGAGGTATTCAAACTGAAAGAATTTATAGTAGCCGAAGTTATTTTAAGGGGATTACTCAGCAAAAATTAGTGAAAGGAGACATGCTACCTATTCTTCCAATTCAAGAGAATACAGAAAATAGTTTTTCCAGAGTTCGCGTAAGTGAAAAACATTTTAAAACAATGTACTTACCATGCATAAAGGGGCCAGAGTTTTCTAGACTTAACAAGGAACAGCAGCGTAGGTTGTTTACTCCTTTTACAGTATCAGATCATAATAACAGAGTAGGGTATCGTTTAAAAGAATGCTTAGAAAACAACTTGCCTTCAATCATTACATCGGCAGTAATGCCAGGAACGGTTCAGCTCACTCCATCAGGAAAATGTATTATTTTATTACAAGATTGCCAGGTAACAGGAGGATATCCAAGAATTCTTCAATTATCAGACATAGCAATAGCTAGAGTCAGTCAAAAAATATCAGGTGACAAAATACAGTTTAGATTGGAGCAGCATTTATAATTCAATAAAAAATAGTTATTATTTTACATTCAAAGCACCAATTCCATAATCCCAAAGTAATTTGTTGTAATCTGGGATAATGGTTTCTATCAATTCATCTGATTTACTTTTTAAAATCATCCATTCTTTATTTAATTCATCAAGTCTATTTTTTGATGCTGAATTTAATTTAGGGATACCACTATCATTCTGATTCATAAGAAAGATGTATTCTGCAGTAAATTTATTTGGAAAATTCTCCACATCGTCATAAGCCTTAGACTTTCGTTGAACCATATCTTCATCCCAAGATTTTAGTTGTTTTATTATGGTCTTTCCTTTAGTTTTTAGCGCCATATATTTTTCTTCCTCAGGGAATTCCTTGATAACCTTAATCAATTGTTCTTGAATTTTTTTCAATTGATTCACTCTGTTGTGCATTTCTCTGAGATTTGCCTCAGTAATTAATTTAAATTGATGAATTTCTAAATATTCTTCTTTAGTAATATCATAAAGAGGATTGGGTAATATTTTGAATGAAACTTCAGCTATTTTATTCTCCAACTTTAATGAAGCTGAATACAAATTAGGCATGGCTTTATGCCCTCTGTAAGATCCTTCTATGTATGCGGTAGGTATCCCTGGTAGGCTTTGATATCTCATATCCCATACAAATCGATTAAGACCAGCTTTATTTGATAAAATTGGCTCAGGTGATGGCCCACCTGGATACCTCAGATAATTTGGGTTTGCTTTAGAGCTTATAGTTCTTACCATATTACCACTTTCATCTTTTATTTCTAGAGCCAACTCTTTATTTTTTTGATTAGCAGGTATGAAATAATAAAATACAATTCCATTTGCAGGATTTACCCCCGCTGAATCGTCAGAACCTGAAAAGTTAGTAGCCGAGTAATTTAATTGACTCCCCCAGTTTCCTATAATAGCATCTTCAGGTTTAAGTAGATTAAAAATTGTTTTACTTCCTTGAAACTGTCTAAGTAGCCCTAGGTCATCTAATATCCAAAAAGATCTACCCATTGTAGCTATAGTTAAATCATCGTGACTGATTTTTAAATCTGTAATAGGTGTTATCGGTAAATTTAATTGGAAGGATTCCCATTTTTTTCCTCCATTCCATGAAATATACATCCCTAATTCTGTTCCGGCAAAAAGTAGGTTTTTTCGTTGAGTATCCTCTCTTACCACTCTTGTATAAGCACCGTATGGGATACCCTTAGAAATGTTAGTCCAAGATTTCCCATAATTTGTGGTTTTATAAATAGCAGGGGTGTAGTCGTTAAATTTATATCGAGTTGTTGCAATATAAGCTGTTCCTTTATCATGTGGAGATACCTCTACTGAATTGATTAAGGTTTCAGGTAGGTTTTTAGGGGTTACAATCTCCCAAGTTGTACCTCCATTTTTAGTGATTTGCAGAACCCCATCATCTGTTGCAGCCCATATAACTCCTGGTTCGTGTGGAGACTCAATTACATAGGATAAAGTACCGTAATTTTCTGCACCAACTGCTTCATTAGTATAAGGTCCTCCACCTTTTCCTTGTTTTTCTTTTTCGTTATTGGATAAATCAGGAGATATTTCAGTCCAATTTTTACCATTATCTGTAGTTTTTAGTAATAATTGCGCTCCATGGTAAAAGGTGTTTTTTTCGTGTTGAGACCAAATAATTGGGGCATTCCAATTGTATCGGTATTTCATGTCTTTTGAATCTCTACCTAAATATTGAATAGGAGCTGCCATAATTTGAGTACTAGCTTTAGCCTCTGTATCCAGAATTTCAATTGTTCCTAAATAACTTCCACCCATTACATATCTTGGATTGTCGGGGTTAAAGGCTATAAATGCACTTTCACCTCCTGCAGATGCAGACCAATTTTGTTCACTTATACCTCTACTCCCCAATGCTAAACTGCTAATCTTTACAGAAGAATTATCCTGTTGTCCACCATAAATATTGTATGGAAATAGATTATCTGTATTGATTCTATAAAATTGAGCAGTAGCCATTCGATTCTGTGGAGACCATGACTTTCCATAATTGTAAGATACAGCTGCGCCACCATCATTGGCAATAATCATATTTTTATTATTTGCTGGATTGATCCAAAGATCATGGTAGTCACCATGTGTACCTGTAATTCTAGACCAAGTTTTACCACCATCAATAGAGCGTTGCGCACTTGCATTTAATACATATAACTTTTCTTCATCAGTAGGATCTATAAACAACTCAATATAATACCATGCTCTTTGAATTAAACTATGATCAGATGAAATTTTAGTCCAATTTCCACCTCCGTTACTAGACGAAAATAGCCCTCCCAATTCTTTGTTGGAATCACTTTCAACTAAAGCATACACTTTTTCAGAATTTGAACGGCTAACCGCGATGGCCATTTTACCCTTCTCTTTTGGTAAACCATTATGTATTTGATTCCATGTAACTCCTCCGTCAGTAGTTTTGTAAAGACCGCTTCCTGGACCTCCACTGATAACTTTCCAAGGTAATCTTTGATGTTCCCACATGGCTGCATACATCACCAATGGATTATTGTAATCTATCGATAATTCTGAACATCCTGTTAAATCATTTACATAAAGTATTTTATTCCAAGTTACACCGCCATCAACTGATTTAAATATTCCTCGTTCTTTATTTGGACCATATAATGCTCCTTGTGCAGCCACAAAAACAATATTTGGATTTTTAGGGTGAATTACTACTCTAGATATATGTTGAGTATTTTTTAAACCTATGTTTTTCCATGTTTTTCCTGCGTCAGTAGATTTGTAAACACCATCTCCGTAGGATGTCATTACCGCTCTTGGTGCATGTTCACCCATTCCTACATAAATGATATTTGGATCACTTTCTGAAACTGCAACTGCACCAATTGAGCTCGTTTTAAAATAACCATCAGAAATATTTTTCCAAAGTTGGCCACCGTCTTCAGTTTTCCACAATCCTCCACCTGTATTCCCCATGTAATACGTCATTGGGTCGCCCACAACACCTGAGGCTGCAACAGACCTTCCGCCTCTAAAAGGACCAATATTTCTATACTTGACCGAATTAAAAATAGAATCTATAGATTGAGCAAAAGAACTTGAGATTAAGAAGAGTAAGAGCAAAGAAAAACCAGTTTTTTTCATGTAAGTAGAGATTAAATAAATTAAAGTAATAACCTATCAAATTTAATAAAAATAATAAACTCTCCATTCGAATTAAATCGAAAATAAATTCATTCAAAAAAAAAGCACAAGAATGATTTCTTATGCTTTTTGAAAAATTGATCTCAGGGGATAATTTTTTTTAATAGCTTAATATATGGTTGTACATAATGTGTTATTTTGCTGAAAGTTAACAGCGACAACTTCATTATTAATTTTAATTTGAAAGCAAATTTAGGTACTCATTACTTTTGAATTGTATTTAATTTGGTTCAAAAAGTATTGATAAAAGATCAATTTGATTGGTATTGTTTTGGAGTTTGACCAAATTTCGTTTTGAAAGCTTGAATAAAATTTGAAAGAGTTTCATATCCCACCTCTAAAAAAATATCTGAAGGTCGTGTAGCTTTGTTTTGAAGGAGAAAAGCAGCATGTTTTAATCTTTTTTCTTGAAACCACTTACTAGGTGAACTTTTAAAATATTTTTTAAATTCTCGCTTAAACTTAGACTCACTCATATTGCATAAAAAAGAAAGTTCTTTAATCGTTAATTTATTTAAATGATTACTTTCAATGGTTTGAATAAATTTTTGATTATGATTTATATTACTGTTTATAATTGAATATAAAAAATCTACCCCTCTAATTTCAATCAAGTAGAGCATTATTTCTTCAAATTTTGCATATAATATACGAGACTGAAATTCTTTAGGGTGTTCAGAAAGGTCTAAGAGACTCTCTGCAAATTTTTTAATAAATGAATCATAATTAAATGAATAGGTGGAGTAGTAGGTTTTTGATTCTGGGGGGTTTAATTCATGTTTTCTAATGAATTTTAATACATCTTCATTCGAAAAAAATAAAAGAATACTTCTATAATATTCTTTTACATGAGAGAGCTTTTCTGTCATTAGGCAATTTCCAGACTTCATTAATAGAAATTGGTCATTATTTATGGTAAAAGTTGAATCGTCGAAGAAAACTTTTTTTGTACCTTCTTGCAAAAAGCTAAAAGTATTTTTATTAAGTAAAACTTGTTGTTTAGATATTTCTTCGGTCGTCTTATAATTGTATATTTTAAGAGATAGCGCAGAATTAATAGCTAATTCATCTGGGAGGGTAATTGTATTCATTTTAATTGATGTTTATAATACTATCAATCAAATTAAACCTCGGTTTACTGTATCAATACAATTGACAAGTTAAAAGCTAATGTATTAGGTAAATGAGGGATTAAATTGTTGATAGATTGAGGGGTTAATACTTACACACTACTAAAATAATAAAAATAAACCTATAAAAAAAGCACCCAACAGGGTGCTTTTTTTATAGGTGTAAAAAAACTAGAAATTTAGCTTTCTTTTTTTACTTCAATTTTTACCATTTTCGTGGTTTCTCCTTTAGAAGCATCAATTTTAAAGTGAGGTTTTCCGTGAACACCTTCACCTTTTAAAGCTTCAATTTTCTTTTCAACTTCTTCTAAAGTTCCTTCAATAATTTCATCTTTTGTAGATTCAACACCATCAACTATATAGGTTGTAGTAATAGTAGCTGTAGCCATTTCGTTAGCATCTGCATCCACAGTTACTTCTAAATGAAGTTCTTTATTTACTTCCTTATTTGCATGGTTTTCAACAGCATGTCCACCTAAGATAGGAGCAATTACTAAACCAATTAAACACGTTAGTTTAATTAAAATATTCATTGATGGTCCAGAAGTATCTTTAAAAGGATCCCCAACTGTATCACCAGTTACCGCAGCTTTGTGAGCTTCAGAACCTTTGTAAGTCATTTCTCCGTTAATCTCAACTCCAGCTTCAAAAGATTTCTTAGCGTTATCCCAAGCACCTCCAGCATTGTTTTGGAAGATTGCCCATAAAACACCAGAAACAGTAACACCTGCCATATAACCACCTAACATTTCTGCGATTGCTAAATTGTCCATTCCAAAAAGCATGGGAACAAAAGCAATAACTAGAGGGAAACCGATTGTTAATAAACCAGGTAACATCATTTCTCTTAAAGAAGCTTCCGTAGAAATTGCCACACACTTATCGTATTCTGGCTTTCCAGTTCCTTCCATAATTCCAGGAATATCTCTAAACTGACGTCTCACTTCATTGACCATTTCCATGGCAGCTTTACCTACTGCATTCATTGCCAAGGCAGAGAATACTACTGGTACCATTCCTCCAACAAATAACATAGCTAAAACAGGTGCTTTAAAAATGTTAATTCCATCAATTCCAGTAAAAGTTACATAGGCAGCAAATAATGCTAACGATGTTAAGGCAGCAGAAGCAATTGCAAAACCTTTTCCGGTTGCTGCAGTCGTATTTCCTACTGAGTCTAAAATATCTGTACGTTCTCTAACGATAGGTTCTTGTTCGCTCATTTCAGCAATACCACCTGCGTTATCAGAAATAGGTCCGAATGCATCAATCGCTAATTGCATCGCTGTTGTTGCCATCATAGCAGAAGCAGCTAAAGCTACTCCGTAAAATCCTGCAAAAGCATAGGATGCCCAAATTGCACCTGCAAATAAGATTACTGAAGGGAACGTAGAAATCATACCGGTCGCTAAACCAGCAATAATGTTTGTTCCTGCTCCTGTACTAGATTGTTGAACGATTTTTAAGATTGGAGATTTTCCTAATCCTGTATAATATTCAGTTACAGAAGAGATGACAGCACCAACCACTAGACCAACTAGAGTTGCATAAAATACATTGATTCTTGAAATTATTCTTGGAATTTCTTCTCCAGCTGCATCTAAATTTTCTCCAAAGAAAACCATAGATATTTGTTCTGGTAACATATATGTGATTAATCCATAACAAGCTGCAGCAACTAAAAGTATAGAAGTCCAATTTCCAATATTTAAAGCACCCATTACTTGTGCTTCTTTTGCGGAATTGTCTTTGATTTTTACCAACATAGTACCGATGATAGAAATGATAATTCCTGCACCTGCAATTGCCATTGGTAATAAGATAGGTCCTATTCCTCCAAAGGCATCAGAAATGCTTCCTCCCATATCTTTAATTACATAGTTTCCTAGAACCATTGCAGCTAAAACCGTTGCTACATAAGAACCAAATAAATCGGCACCCATTCCGGCAACATCTCCAACATTATCTCCAACATTATCTGCAATTGTAGCAGGGTTTCTTGGATCATCTTCAGGAATTCCTGCTTCAACTTTACCAACTAAATCTGCACCAACATCTGCAGCTTTTGTATAGATTCCTCCACCAACACGTGCAAACAATGCAATAGATTCAGCTCCTAAAGAGAATCCTGCAAGTGTTTCTAAAACAATGGTCATGTCCATTGTATTTGTCCACTCGCTTCCCATAAAGAACCAAAAGAAAAATATAAAGAATAATGTTAATCCTAAAACTGCTAAACCAGCTACACCTAATCCCATTACAGTACCACCACCAAAAGAAATTTTAAGTGCATTTGGCAAGCTTGTACGTGCAGCTTGTGTTGTTCTTACGTTTGTTTTTGTAGCGATCTTCATTCCGATGTTTCCTGCAAATGCAGAAAAGATGGCTCCAAAGATAAAAGCGACTACGATTAACCAGTGTGTAGTTGGAACTAAAAATGATACAATCGCCAATAATATACTTACTATGACTACAAAAATAGCAAGAAGTCTATATTCTGCATTTAAAAAAGCTAATGCTCCTTCATAAATGTGGTCTGAAATTTCTTTCATCTTTCCATCACCAGCATCTTGTTTCATTACCCATTTTTGTTTGACTATCATGTAGACTAGTCCTAAAAGCGCCAAAGCTATTGGCATGTAAATCATCATTGATTCCATATTATTTTTTATTTTAATAATTTGCTCGGCAAAAGTAATAAAATAGAGCCAAATAGAAAAGCCCTTTCATATAGAATATGAAAGGGCTTTAATAAATTTTAGATTCAAGCTTTTTTTATTTTTTTATTAATTTTTTTATGGTAAACATTCCTTCATTTGAGTATATTTTCACCAAATACAATCCGCTAGTTAAGTCTTCAATATTATACACTGATGTATTTACATTGTATTCTTTTAATTTTTCACCTAGGAGCGAGTATATTTCAATTTTGTTTAATTCAATTTGGGATGAATTAATATTGAATGTATTTGAAGTAGGATTTGGGTATATTTTAATGTTATTACTCCATATACTATCATCCAAACTCAACGAACTACAATTACTTCCAACTTCGTAAGATAAATATTTAGTTACTGCTAAACCTCCTGCAAAGGCAAATTTACAAGCATAACTGATGGTTTGCCCTTCAGTAAAACCACTTAACGTTTTAGTGAATATTAAACCTGATGAATTAGTCATAGGCGTTTCAATAAACGGATTTTCTTGCCACAAATATGCTATTACCCCAGTTCTATCTGTATCTAATAATTCAAAAGTGAAAATCACATCTGTTCCGGAAGTTTCAAAACTGTAATTGTAACCCGTATTGAATTCACCTTGTGAAGCTTCAGAATCTGAACCAGAACATTCTGTATTTTCGTCTGGTGTCGTACTTATTTGAATAACAATTGGATTATTGTCTGCTTCATTTCCAGATAAATCAGAGGCTTCTATGCTAAATTCATAAAGGGTATCTGGAGTTAAATTGTTAATGATTAAAGATTCTTCATTACCTGAACTACCCGTTGCTGTTGCTGTCTCAGAACCATAACTTACCTCGTATGAAATTGTTCCTGAATCATCATTTGCATTTAAAAGTAACTCGATAGTTCTCGAAGAAACAGTTCCTACAGATGCAGTAAAATTTGTAGGACCTTCAATATCATCTTCGCTTGAACAGTCATTTCCAACAACATAGCTGAAGTATTTTGTCACAGCTAAGCCACCAGCAAAAGCAAATTTACAAGCATAACTTATAGTTTGACCTTGAGAGAGCCCATTGATGGTTTTTGAAAATGTTAATCCAGACACTTGTTCCATTTGAGTTTCTGTGAATGGATTTTCCTGCCATAGGTAAGCAACCACACCGGTTTTATCTGTATCTAATAATGTAAAAGAAATGGTGACTTGAGAACCTACTGTTTCAAATAATACTTCGTAACCAGTTGAAAAAGATCCTTGTTGAGCTTCATTTGAGATTTCTGAACAAGACATTACTTCGTTAACAGTTACAGTTACAACCTGAGAAGTTCCTTGGTCAGAATTATTATCTGTTGCAATAGCAGAGATTTGGTGCTCTCCAACTTCTGCGTTAGTCAAGGTAAAACTAAATGGTTCAGAAGTGTCTTCCCCTACTTTTTCTGTTCCATCATAAAATTCCACCAATGTAATTGTTCCGTCTAAATCTGTAACAGTAGTAGTGATGTTAATATCTTCACCTTCTTGAAAAGATGATCCTTCATTGGGTGAAGTTATAGATATTGATGGGCTTGAATTTCCTGTTTCAGAAACAATAACTAATACTTCATCAGTTGCATCATATGTTCCGTCACTTACAGTTAATTTAATTTTATATATTCCTTCAACTAAGTTGTTAATTTCAGGAGATACTATTGAATTATCTGTAAAACTAATATTTGAAGGGCCATAAACTTGTTCCCAATTGTAAGTGATAGCTTGGTCTTCAGGATCATTACTCAACGTTCCATTTAATGTAGTAGAAGTCTCAGGTATGATAACATTTATATTTTCTCCTGCATTGGCTACAGGTGGAGAATAGGGGAGAGGACTGGCATAAGAAAATACCATTTCACCGATGTTAAACTCTCCTTCATCGATAAATAATCTCAATATTTGTTCACCTTGCCTTAGTTCTATATTGGTCACATTTTTAGTAGACCATGAATTCCAATCATCAGTGGTTTGCATATTTATGGAAGGACTTACAGTATTTCCATCAACTTCAAAATGAAAAGGACCTCCTCCATTTGAATTCCCAGAAGCATATCGAAAACTCAAATTATACAATCCTGCTGTTTCAACATTAATCGAGTATTCTAGCCATTCTCCTGAATTGTTCCATCCTACAGTAGCTCCTTCATTTGTATCTGAAACCGCATCTACATATTCATTGGTTCTAAAATCACCTTCATTAATTTGAGACATGTCTAAATATGAAATATTCTGACCAACTCCTCCTTCAAATTTGTCATAAAATCCGGCTTCAATTGTACCTGGAATTTCAAATGATGTTCCAAGGTAGGGGACTTGTTCTCCTACTTGAATTGTTACAATATTTGAAACATTAAACTCTTGGTTTACATATACTTTTGCATACATTCCGTGAACACCAAGTAATAAGTCATCTGCCTCAATTTCATATGGAACAGTATCGTCTTGACCAATTAATGTAGAGCCATCATAAAATTCCACATTAGTTATTCCTGAGCCTGTAACCTCTAATGAAAGGGTTACGCTCCCTCCAGCAAATGCTTGGTTAAAATTAGAAGATAAAACTCCATTGACATCAATATCTCTACTCGTTGCCATCTGATTTGCTGGAACATCGAGCATAAAATTATCTGAAAAAGTTACTGTAATTGGGTTGTCTGAGTAATTGTGTGCAACATAAGTTAATTCACCATTATTTGAAAAAGCTGCAGATATCGGGTGATTTGCTGTGATTGAAGTATCTATTGTTCCAAGAGTATTCATATTATGCAACCAATGATAGGTTTGAGCATCTGATATACCAAATTTTAATGCTCGATTTGGATATGAGTTATATAATTCTATGGCAGCCTCGGCGTCAGTTAATGAAAGATATTTCCAATAGGTGTCATGCCATAAATTAGGGTTTTCTTCATTATTAAGTATGCCTGTATTAGATGTCATTTCATTCCATAATGAAGTTGCGTAGTCTTGATGATGACCTAAATAAAGCGACCCTCCATGAATTGGGTATAACTCTATTCCGTAGGAAGCTGCAATGTCCGAGGTCCAAAAAGTTCCATTGTCAAATGAATTCCCCCAAACTCTAGAAACAAGACTATATTCCTGCGAAAACGGTGCTGTAGAAGCAGCAAAATTTTGTTGATATATATCAAACCAATATTCCTCTACCGCAGTTTGTTCAGTGGTGTAAATATAAATCCCTAAGTCTCTAATTTCGTCATTTTCTGTGATACTTCCCCAATGAATTAATGAGGATGCAAATTGCATACTTTCTGATGTTGATTCTTGATCATTTCCACCCGGAAAGCTTGCAAATCCATTAGCCCAACTATGACCAGCATAAGGGCTAAAGTTTCTTAAAAAAGGGAAATCTTGATCATCTCTGTCATAAGAGGCAGCGTCTCTAATTAATAGATTAATCATCTCCCCCCATTCGTTAGCCCAACCAGGCTCAAACTGTTCCATAAATGCTGCTGCATGTATAAAGTATCCCCAATGGAAATGATGATCATTAATGTTATTATCTTGGCCATGTCCGGCAGGATACCCTATCATTGTAGACCAATCATTATTGTAATAAAAAATAAATGCAACTTCTCCAGATTCTGCTTTAAGCCAATCCTCTAAACGTTCCTTAATGGTTGAAACCATTTTGTCTCTAGCTTCAATATCTCCAGTTTGATCAGCAATTCTAGCTGTTTGAATCATTCTATTCATCATTTGACCTTCATTGTATGAGTCTGTCCATGATGCTAGGGCATCGTTTTCGATTTGTGAAATTTTTTCATCCATATCAGATGGGCTAAACCCTTCACTGTAATTTGCCAAATAGGGAAGTGTAGGTAAAATTCCTTTAAAAGTATTTTCAACCACAAAACTATTTCCGTTAAGTGTCTTCAAATCTCCTCTTACAGAACTATACGTGTATTCATTAGGTGTGTTAGAGTTAGTCGCTAAATTATTCCATTGATGTGGAAGTAACCCCAATAGCATCGTCGTATTTGATCCTTCCTTTACTTCTGTAGTTACAGAAAAAGTTGTTGTAACCTTTCCATTACTTTCATTATAATCCCAAGAAGTTGTTGTATTTGAAGGAAAAACATAGGCGAATTGTTTGTACTGTTCAACCAAGGAATTTATACTTGAAGTTGTTTCTGGTAGCATTGCCATAGACCAATAGTTTTTTCCATTCAATGATGAACTGAAAATATTTCCATTTTGGGTCCAAGTACTTCCGGTGGGCGCATAAAAGACAAAATCTTTTGTGTTAGAGGCATTTTCAATGATAAGGACCTCGTCAGATACTGTTGTAGTTCCAGAGTTGACTTTTATTTCTACAACATCTGCAGAGCCTTTTGTAAAGTATAAAAAAGGCATTCCAATACCAGAAATTGAACTTAAATTATGAGTCCCATCGTTCCAGTTCATGGTTACTGTCCAGTCTGAATGATCTGATACAGTTGTTTTATTTGAGTTTAATCCTGAAACACCAACTTCAATGGGAGATGAATCACCAATAACACCCCAAGGAATATGAGTAACAATAAGGCCATCATTTTTAGTCTTCAAAGTCATGGGATAATTGAATAAATTATCCGCATGATTTTCTTTAATTAATTTAGACCACCAATCATTTGTAGGAACGGGTTTGTTGAGTGCATTACCGCTTAATTGAGGAGTTCCGCTTGGGTATTCATTTCTACCAGCACTGTCTGTACCTGGAAAAGAATTGGTATAACCTCCACTTCCAACAGCTGTAATTTGAGAATTACTTTCAATGCTGTAAAAACAAAATATTAGAATTAAGATTTTAATAAAATAACTCGTATTGAATTTCATTTAACTTGTTTTAAGACCTCAAAATTAATAGAATAATAATCTAATATTCATTTTTTAACCAATACAAAAACCAAACAAACCGTTTAATTTTGAATAAATATTCGGTCACACTCCTTAAACTAGTTATAATGATGGTTGGAAAAATATGGGATATTGGAATATCAAAGTTAGTTTTATTAAAAAAAAATCATCGACAGAATTGCCGATGAATTTTAGTGTTAAATTGATTTTATTTTTATTTTTTTAAAACTTCTTTTACAGCTTTTATTAAATCTTTACTATTTGGAATCCATGCTTCAAGTAAAACTGGAGAATATGGGGCTGGTGTATCAGCTGTAGTAATCCTTTTAATAGGAGCATCTAAGTAATCGAATGCTTCATCTTGTATTCTATAGGTTATTTCTGTAGAAACGCTTCCAAAAGGCCAGGCTTCTTCTAAAATTACCAAACGATTGGTTTTCTTAACAGATTCTATTATGGTATCATGATCTAATGGACGAACAGTTCTTAAATCTATAATTTCAACAGAAATCCCTTCTTTAATTAATTCATCTGCTGCTTTGTAGGCCTCTTTTATTATTTTTCCAAATGAAACAATAGTAATATCTGCTCCAACTCTTTTAACATCTGCAACCCCTATAGGTATAATGTATTCTCCTTCTGGAATTTCCATTTTATCACCATACATTTGTTCAGATTCCATAAAAATAACTGGGTCATCGTCACGAATTGCAGCTTTTAATAATCCTTTTGCGTCATATGGGTTAGAAGGAACAATTACTTTTAATCCTGGTGTATTGGCAAACCAATTTTCAAATGCTTGAGAATGAGTGGCACCAAGTTGACCAGCTGAACCCGTTGGTCCTCTAAAAACTATTGGACAGTTAAATTGTCCTGCAGACATTTGTCTAATTTTTGCCGCATTATTAATAATTTGGTCAATACCTACTAAAGCGAAATTAAAGGTCATATATTCTACTATGGGTCTATTTCCATTCATTGCAGAACCTACAGCAATTCCTCCAAAACCAAGTTCAGCGATTGGAGCATCTATGACTCTTTTTTCACCAAACTCATCTAGCATTCCTTTACTAGCTTTGTAAGCTCCATTATATTCTGCTACTTCTTCTCCTATGAGATAAATAGATTCATCTGAGCGCATTTCTTCGCTCATCGCTTCACAAATAGCTTCTCTAAACTGAACTGTTTTCATGTAATATTTAGTTGTTGTTTATTTTCTTGCACAAAATTAAGCATTTTAAACCTAAAATTTATGCTTAAATGCCACATTAGTAAAACTTTTCGAATTCTTAAAAATCACTAAAAATACTTTGTCTTTTATTAATTTCAAATCCTTTAATTTTAGAAATATCTAAAATACTGTGAAATAGAAAATCTGTACTAAATTTTTGATGTTGATTATTTAAAAGATTTTTAACGATTTCAGGATTATTTATTTTAAAACTTTCTGAATACCAAACCAACATTGCAGGATTTTCTGAGGCAGTATTATTTTGAGCATGAAACCATTGCCCATTTTCTCCTAAAATTTCTCCATGATCAGAAAGGTAAATTAATAGTGTTTCTTTTGAAGATTTTTTTAACTTTTCAATCAGTGAATTTAGAAAATAATCTAAATAGAGAATTGTATTGTCATAGGAGTTAATAATTTGCTCTTCAGATAAAGCTCCAACATATTTACTGTTTGTAACAGGTGTGAATTTTTCAAATTCTTTTGTGTATTTATTATTGTAGTACCAATGACTCCCAATCATGTGAATAGTAGATATTCTATTTTTATTGTCTACAACATTTAGATTAAATTGATCTAATAAAGCCAAATCTTTCTTTTTCTTGAAACTTAAAACAGAGTGAAAAGGATCTATAATTATTACTTTTTTATTTGTATTTACAATAGTTTCGTAACTTTTTTCTATCGTTTGATTCCCGATCCATTCTGTATAAAAATTAGCTTTATTTAAGATGGAGTATAAACCATAAAATGATGTTATTGAATTATTAGTAATGGATTTGTTAGTTAAAATTTGTGGAACACTTATAGCTGTGAAGGTTAGAGGAGTAAAAATATTTTTAAAACTAACTATATTATTTTGCCCAGAGAGTAAAGGAGTTGTTTCTCGATGATATCCATTAATAGATATGTGATCTGCTCTAACAGATTCTCCTAAAACAAAAATAATATTTAGGTTTTCTTTATCTGTAGATACATTATCTTCAGGAGTTATTAGTTGCATTTTAGGCTTTTCTAAATATTTTTTTACAGCAATAAAACTGCTATAGGGTAACTTTCTTTTTAAAACTCCAAAACGATGATTTTCAGCAATAAAATAAAGTAAAATAGCAATAACAGCTATTATTAAAAGAGGAGATTTTACGTTGTTTTGTTTAAGTTTTTGAAACTTTTTCATTAAGAAAAGTGAAACAACAAAAGCTGAAATCAAATAAAATCCAAATGGGATACTTAGTGTATCTATAGCAATATCAAATTTTGTTTCTAAAATTGCTTGAATAATACTTGATTCAACTGTGATATCTTGCGTGTAAACCCAAAAAGCCAACGCGGATAAAATAGTAAATAAGATAGGGAAAGTCAGTCTAAAAAACGTTTTAAAAAGACTATAAAAATATAAAAATCCAAAAAGCGTAAATTGTAAAATAAAAAAATGAATTGCATAGACAAAAGCTCCTTTATAACCCCCATAAGGAATATGAAAATAAGACGAAAGACTAATAAAAAAAGCTACGATTACATTTAACAGTGCATGGAAACTTATTTCTTGCTTATATTTTTTTATTTTTTCCATTTAAAATGGGAGTATATTTATTGATAAAAATAAGTATTGGAAATAAAATAATGAGTTGCCCAAGAGTTAAAATTACTTTTTCAAATTCTGTGAATTCAAAAATAGATAATCCCAAAATAAAAAATAGAAAAAGTTTAATAAAACTTAAAGCTCTGGCTTGCAAAGCTAAAATTGGGATGGTGTTTTTGCCAAAAAAAACTAAAAATTTTAGAGATAAAAAGCTTTTAAATAAAGATCCCCAGAAAAGAAACCCAACAAGACTATTTGTCAGAAATAAAATTTCGTTACCGTAAGTAGACCGATACATGTCTATTTTTTGTAATAGAAATAAAGAAGTCACTAAATGGATGACTCCTAAGATTAATAAAAAAGGGACACCTTTTTTTGTATTGGATTTAATAAAATCTTTTGCATAAAAACCAAAGCTATAAAAGAAAAGAGAAACTAACGCAACATCTAAACTCCAAAATAAATTCACTTTGTAAAACTTAGCGATTAAAAAACCCAAAATAATACTTACAATTAAGACAAAATATTGTAGCAACTTATTTTTAATCTTTAAAATAAGGCCAAAGAAAATAAAAGTTAAAAATATTGTTGGTAAAAACCACATTGGTATACCCCAATTCATGTAGTCAATATCCCCTTGTGCAAAGAAAATTCCGATAAAGTTTTTTGTAATGGATAAATCTAAATGTACAGACTCTCCAAATTTTCGGCCAACAAATAACCAAAAACCAAATAAAATAAAGCTCCATAAAAAATAAGGAAGTAAAATTTGTTGAACTCTTTTTTTTATAGTTTGAATGTTTATGTTATTTGGATGAAATATTCCAGCTATTATGAAAAATAAAGGCATATGAAAGCTATAGATATACTCCTCTAAAACTGGGAAATTATGCCCATATACCATTAAAATAATACCAAAACCTTTTAACTGATCTAACCAATCAATTCTAGTGTTCGTAATTTTCTGTTTTAAAGGCAAGTTTTTAATTTTTTTGAAATATTTGAAAAAAACAATATTAAACATAATTAATGTAATTACAATTTATTTAGTGTTTTGTTAAATAAATTAAAATTTACTATGCATGCATAGTATTTTAATTTTTTGTAGTATCTTCGTAACATCAAAATCAAAATAAAAATTAAATGAAAATACTAGTATGTATTAGCCATGTTCCTGATACCACTTCAAAAATTAACTTTACTGATAACGATACGAATTTTGACACTAACGGTGTGCAATTTGTAATCAACCCGTATGATGAATTTGTGTTGACAAGAGCCATGTGGTTTAAAGAAAAACAAGGATCTGCGGTAACAGTTGTAAATGTTGGATCTGCTTCAACAGAATCTACATTAAGGAAAGCCCTAGCCATAGGAGCAGACAATGCTATTAGAATTAATACAGAACCTAAAGATGGTATGTCTGTGGCAAAAGAAATTGCTGCTGTGGCAAAAGAGGGTGCCTATGATTTAATTTTAGCGGGTAAAGAATCTAGTGATTACAATGGACAAATGGTTCCGGGTATGATAGCGGCTCTATTGGGTTATAACTTTGTAAACGGATGTGTTCAAATGGATGTTGATGGAGCTCATGTAACAGCCACTAGAGAAATTGACGGTGGAAGTGAATCATTGCAAACTAGTTTACCTTTAGTAGTTGGAGGTCAAAAAGGAATAGTAGAAGAGTCCGATTTACGTATTCCAAATATGAGAGGTATTATGATGGCTCGAAAAAAACCATTAAGTGTTGTAGAGTCTACAAACTCTGATCATGCTACTAATTCAGTATCCTTTGAAAAACCAGCACCAAAAGGGGCTGTTAAACTTGTAGATGCTGAAAATATTGATGAATTAATCAATTTATTACACAACGAAGCAAAAGTAATTTAATCATAAGAAAAAAGAAATATGTCAGTTTTAATATACGCAAGTTCTTCAGACGGAAAATTCAAGAAATCATCATTTGAGGTTGTTTCTTATGGAAAAAAAGTTGCCGAAGAATTAGGAACCAAACTCATAGCATTAACCATTAATGCAAATGACGTTACAGAATTACAAAATTATGGAGCAGATACAATTGTCTCTGTAAATAATGAAGCATTAAATGAATTTAACGCAAAAGAATATGCCTCTGTGATACAACAAGTCGCTGAGTCTAAAGAATCAAAAGTTGTTGTCATAGATTCAAGCATTGATGGAATCTATGTTGGTCCATTAGTTTCAGTAGCACTAAACGCCGGGTATGCCTCTAACGTTGTCGATGCACCAAGTTCAACAAGTCCTTTTGTAGTAAAAAGAAAAGCTTTTTCAAACAAAGGATTTAACAATACAGAAATTACAACAGAAAATAAAGTAATTGGTTTAGCTAAGAATTCATTTGGTATTCATGAAAATCCTGTCACAGCATCAGTTGAGAATTTAGAAGTATCAGTTTCTGAACCGGGTGTAAAATCTATTAGTATAGATAAAGCAATTGGAAAAGTAACCATAGCAGACGCAGATGTAGTAGTTTCAGCTGGTAGAGGTTTAAAAGGACCGGAAAATTGGGGAATGGTTGAGGAATTAGCAGATGTTTTAGGTGCTGCAACAGCATGTTCTAAGCCTGTCTCTGATTTAGGTTGGAGACCACATGGAGAACATGTTGGACAGACAGGAAAGCCAGTTGCTACAAACTTATATATAGCTATTGGTATATCAGGAGCAATTCAGCATTTAGCAGGAATTAATGCTTCAAAAGTAAAAGTTGTTATCAATACAGATCCTGAAGCACCATTTTTTAAAGCTGCTGATTACGGAGTAGTTGGAGATGCTTTTGATGTGGTTCCGCAATTAATTTCTAAACTCAAAGATTTTAAAGCACAAAACTCATAATTTTTAGTAAATTGTACCCAAGTAGGGGCTGTCTAATTTTTGGTAGTTTCCAAAATTAGACAGCTTTTTTATTTATATTAATTCATGAGTTTAATAAAATTAACGATAAAGGGTATATCCTACAGTCAAACCCAAAGCGGAGCTTATGCTTTAGTCTTGAGTGAAATGGAGGGTAAACGAACCCTACCAATTATAATAGGCGCTTTTGAAGCTCAATCCATAGCAATAGCATTAGAAAAAGAAATTAGACCTCCAAGACCTTTAACGCATGACTTGTTTAAAACTTTTTCTGAAAGATTTCATATTACAGTAAAACAAATCATAATTCACAAATTAGTTGATGGAATCTTTTTCTCTAGTTTAGTTTGTGAAAGAGATGGCGTGGAAGAAATTATAGACACGAGAACATCGGATGCAATTGCCATAGCTGTTCGTTTTTTAGCGCCAATTTATACGTATGAAAATATACTTGATAAAGCAGGTATTTATTTGAAAGTAGAAGAGGAGATATCGATAAAGGAAATCCTAGAACCTGAAACCATTCATGTAAATTTAGAAGAAACAGATTCCACTAAACATGAATCTGATTTTTCAGTTTTCACCATAAAAGAACTTCAACAACAATTAAATGATGCTGTTTCAAATGAAGATTATGAAACAGCAGCAAAAGTTAGAGATGAAATTAGTAAACGATCATAAATTATGAAACAATATATTTCTTGTATTCTATTTTTTTTATCAGTAATTACAGTTGCTCAAACAATAGAAAAAGATTGGAAATTTGAATCAATAAAAAACAATAATGAGATTCCAATTGTAGAGATTAATACAAATGACGCTCTTAAGCTAGCAGATGGAAAATTCTTTTATTCATTAGCTTCAAAAGATACTTTAATCGCTAAAGGGACCTATAATCTTCAGAGTAATCTTTTAACTTTTAAGTATTCCCTTCCAAAAGATACCCTTCGAAATTACAATATTATAGAGCTAACAGATTCTACTTTAATCTTATCTGAAAATGAAACTATATACTCGTTCAGTACAATTAAAAAAACTGAAGAAATAGCTGCAGTAGAAGCTAAAAACAAAATACTTCCTAGCAAGGGCTTTTCAATGAATAGTCTATGGAGAGGTGTGTTAGGGATGTTTGTTTTATTAATAATCTCATTCTTATTTAGTGCCAATAGAAGAGCTGTAGATTGGAGAAAGGTAGGAATTGGTTTATCAATTCAGTTAATTATAGCAATAGGTGTTTTAAAAGTAAATTTTATTCAATCTATATTTAATTTTATTGGAAGTATTTTTATAGAAATATTAGAATATACCAAAGCAGGTAGTGAGTTCTTGTTTGCAGGAATGATTAGTGATATGGATAAATTTGGTTATATTTTTGCTTTCCAAGTATTGCCCACTATTATCTTCTTTTCTGCTTTAACATCGTTGTTGTTTTATCTTGGAGTTATTCAGTGGTTAGTCAAAATTTTAGCAAAAGTGCTATCAAAATTTTTAGGGATTTCAGGCATGGAAAGTTTATCTGTTGCCGGTAATATTTTTTTAGGACAAACTGAAGCACCTTTATTAATTAAAGCGTATTTAGAAAAAATGAATAAGTCTGAAATGCTGTTGGTGATGGTAGGTGGAATGGCTACTGTTGCTGGTGCTGTTTTAGCAGCTTATATTGGATTTTTAGGTGGTGGTGATAAAGCCTTAGAATTAGTTT
>JACKZZ010008165.1_pt1 | contig 58607 bp, 61 predicted proteins | sample 8027871 | NCBI WGS metagenome assembly JACKZZ01 (sample SAMN15724774, study PRJNA655200) | protist metagenome | isolation source: fluorescence activated cell sorting (FACS) single amplified genomes of... | place: USA: West Boothbay Harbor, Gulf of Maine | collected 2000-07-19
GTCACTCTTCAATCAATTATTGTATTCCAGAAGAATATGATAATTTAATGAGAGTGTCCTGATGCAAAAAGTGTCCCGGAAAGTGATACAAGATCATAATAGCAGCGGACTAAAATAGCTACTATTATTAACCTTGTTAGAGTTAATGTCTTTTCTTGCACCGCTTGATTTGCTATATGACACAGAACTAATAATGATTTGCACCTGATTTTTCTTTACAGTTACTACTTTTGCTGTGCCATATTGTAGCGCCAAAGCTAAAGATTCAGCTAATTCGGGGTCGTTCTTTTTTATCTCTGGAGATAGCTTATGGAAGTTTATAACATAGAAGTCGTTTACTTTAGGAGATTTTAAGTGATCTAATTCTAAATCTTCTTGCTTTCCTGCAGAATACATTATGAAAGCAATTACTATTGGTATGATGATAAGCCCAATAAATGAAGTAAATATTTTTTTGAAGGTGAATATTGCATTTGCCAACTCATTTTTTATTTTTTCTGGCAAAACATGTGTTTCAATACCGTGCTTACAACTTGTACATTGCATTCCTAACGGAGTTTTTGAAGTGGGGAAGACAGGGATGGAGTATAATGTAAAATATTTTAGATGCCCAATAGCTTGATGAGTTTTATTTTTACAGTTTTTGCAAGGGTATCCAGAGAAATACTCGCCTTCAATAACTTTTTCTTTTACTTGTCACCAAAGCATAATTTTATTTTCGATTAAATTTTTATCATGAAAGAGATAGCATGCAAATATATATTTGTCAATAAAGCCAATTTTTGGTAGCTACCGGTGTTGAATATACCTATTGCTGAATCTAAAAAAATCTATTATATTAGGGTAACTCTTGATTAAATTAGGTTTTTTATACAATGCATCCATATCGCACACATACATGTAATGATTTAAAAGTAACAGACATAGATAAAAGCATACGCTTATCTGGTTGGATTCATCGTAAGCGAGATCATGGCAATTTGCTTTTTATAGATCTTCGTGATCATTATGGTATTACACAGTTAGTCTTGGATTCATCTAATAAAATGCTTGATAAAGCTACTAATATACGTAATGAGAGTGTAATTACTATTGTTGGAACGGTTGTAAAAAGGAGCTCTGATACGGTTAACTCAGAGATGCCTACAGGAGAGATTGAAGTTGTTGTAGAAACTTTTCATGTAGAGTCTGAGAGTGATTTTTTACCTTTGCAAGTGAATAGTGATAAAGACTATGGCGAAGAGACTCGTTTAAAGCATCGTTATTTGGACCTACGTAGACAAAAGGTGCATGATAATATAATTCTACGTTCACAGGTTATTTCTTCTATTAGAGAGCAAATGACTTCTCAAGGCTTTCTTGAGATGCAAACCCCGATCCTAACTTCTAGCTCACCGGAAGGAGCTCGTGATTTCTTAGTACCTAGTAGATTGCATCCTGGTAAATTTTATGCTTTACCCCAGGCTCCTCAGATCTTTAAACAATTGATTATGGTATCTGGGTTTGATCGTTATTTTCAAATAGCTCCATGTTTTAGAGATGAAGATTCAAGAGCAGATCGTTCTCCGGGTGAATTTTATCAGCTTGATCTAGAAATGGCATTTGCTACTCAAGATGAAATAATGGCTACAATTGAGCCAGTTCTATATAAAATATTTACACAATTTTCTACTAAGGAAGTAACAGAAGCTCCATTCCCAAGAATCACTTATAAGGATTCTATGTTGATGTATGGTAGCGATAAACCAGATTTACGTAATCCATTGATAATTAGGGATGTAACAGATATATTTGAAACGTCTAATTTCTCTATCTTTGTTAGTAATATTAAGAAGGGTGCTGTTGTAAGAGCGATTCCTGCTCCAATGACAGCCGAAAATCCACGTAGTTTCTTTGATAAAATGATTACTTTTGCACAAGAGAAGGGTGCTTCTGGTCTTGCATATATCATATATGACAATGCAGGCGAAGCAAAAGGACCTATAGCTAAGTTGCTTTCAAAAGAGCAACAAGCAGAAATCAAGACGCGTTTAGGGCTTAACAATGGTGATTCCGTGTTCTTCTCTTGTGATAAGGAGCATGGAGCTGCAAAAATTGCGGGTTTTGTTCGTAATGATCTTGGTGAGAAGCTGTCTTTAATTGATCATAATCAATTCAAGTTTTGTTGGGTTGTAGATTATCCTTATTTTGAATTAGACGAAGATACAGGAAAGTTAGAGTTTAGTCATAATCCGTTCTCTATGCCGCAAGGCGGGATAGATACGTTGGAGAGAGCAAAAACGCAGGAAGATTATTTAAAGATATTGGCTTATCAGTATGACATAGTATGTAATGGTATTGAGTTATGCAGTGGCGCTATACGTAATCATAAGCCAGAGACTATGTATAAGGCGTTTGAGCTAGTGGGTTATTCAAAAGAGTTTGTAGATCAGAAATTTAGTTCTCTTATTAATGCGTTTAAATATGGTGCTCCGCCACATGGTGGGCTTGCTCCTGGTATTGATAGAATTATTATGTTACTTGCAGATGAGCCTAATATTAGAGAGGTGATTTTATTCCCAATGAATCAGAAGGCAGAAGATCTAATGATGCAGGCACCTGGTGAAGCAGAGTCCAGACATCTGAAAGAGTTGGGCATAGAGATATCTAAAAAACATCAAAAGGTTAAATAAAGTAAACATATAAATCTTTTGTATTAACTTTGCCTGGATGGCATTTTTAAGTTTGAATATAAGAAGTTTTTTCTAGATACAAAAAAGAATAAGGAGGAAAGAAAAAATCTTCTGCAAGCACACAATGTTAGTAAATACAGTAAGCTATCAAATAATACTATTTTATTTAATAGCTTACACCCTCTTTTAGAGTAAAGAAATATTATATTTTATCAAAGCTTTGTCCTAACTCTATTAGTGGTTTGTCTATAGCTTCATTTGTAAGCTGGTATACGCTAAAATGAATTGCTCTATGGAATTTATATTTATTGTATTTCCTGTATCAAGTAATCGTTTGGCGGCGTGCTCTGTCCAAAACAACATATGTGGTTTATCTTGGCATAAGCTAGCGCAATACCTCCTATTAATAGACTGCATCCTAGGCTCCCGCCAATAATCCAGTATAAGGAATGGTCATTATGGGGTTCAGGAGAATGAGTATGTAGTGGACTTGCAGATGGTACGTTTGTATATGATGGGATTGGTTCATTAGTATGAGGATGTGAAGTGGGGTGATTAGTAAAAGGCGCTAAAGTTGGAGTATTAGTTGGTTGTGGTGTAATATGATTGACATTGCCGCTTCCAAAGATTGCGTAAGTTGCTCCTACTTCTTGACTTACTTCTGGTGCGCCTACAAGTAAATCTGTTTTGCCGTCATTGTTAAAATCTCCCATACCGACAATGGAAGTGCCTAATTGGCCTTGACTACTAAATGGTAATATGATTTCTCCATTGACGCTATCCATTTGAGGTATGGTAACTTTTGCAGGAAAGCTAGTTTGTCCAGAGATAATAAATGTAATACCACCACTATGGCCATTGGCATTCATTCCATAATCAGGAATGCCAATAGCAAAATCGGCTATATTGTCATTATTAAAATAACCGATACCTTTGATCACACAGCCTCCTCCAGAGTATTGGGTACTAATATTAATTGCAAAGCCATTTGTTCCGTCTAAAGTAGTTAAATTAAAGAAGAGATTAGTAGAATGAGACCCTCCAAATACGACATAGCTATTCCCCGAAGCATAGCTGAGGCCTGGGTTTTGATCGAACTCTGACATGCCAATATCTGTTATCCCATCTCCATTAATGTCATCTAGGTAACTGACTGAATATCCAAGGTGACTATTAGTTGCTGATAGGAAAAGGCCTTCTGTTTTATCAATAGCATCTAGGTTTAATGATGAGGGAAATGATTTTCTGCCATAGATAACAAATACTTTTCCTGGTGCTTGAGAGGAACGTGAGGGCGCGCCTATCAGGGCATCACCAAAGCCGTCGTTATTAAAATCTCCTGCTCTATCTACAGAAGCTGCCACGTGATATTTATTTTGTGTATACTCTCCAGCGATTATTTTAAAGCCATTTGTTCCATCTAATTGATCAAGTGCAACAGTAGCATTAAAGGGGCCTTTACTTCCAAAGAATACAAATGCGCTTGTCCCTATGGAGCTACAGCAGCCGCTAATAAGCACATCATTGATTCCGTCTTTATTTAAATCACCGGCATTACTGACAGCAGACCCAATCGTGTCTATATCTTTTTTACCAGTCATAACAAATCCATTGCTTCCATTTAGAGTGCTAACATCAAATTTAGTCTGCCATGAGGATTGTCCAAATATAACAAACACTTTTGGATCCGGAATCTCTGATGTGTAGGCTGGTGCTCCAACTATAATATCGTCAAATCGATCATTATTAAGATCCACAGTGCTCACAGTGTACCCTAAGTTAATTTGATGCATTGTGGTTGTAATTGTAAACCCATTTTTCCCGTTAAGACTGCTTAGGTCAAAAGTTGCATTAAAAGGAGTGGCGCTTCCGAAAATAACATATATGTGACCTTGATTTGGGTATCCCATTGGTGCGCCGATAATAGCATCTTGTATACCATCTCCATTGATATCTGCCATTGCTACTGATTTACCACTTTGTTGTTCTCCAATTGTTTGTATACCATTGATAATAAAGCCATTGGTTCCATTTAGATTTGAAAGATTTATTGTTTTCATGTTTTCCCTCTGCAGTTGAACTTATTAATAAGTTTTTGTACTATTGTTATGAATTTTATAGTACTACAGAATATATATATTAATTACTATGCTTATACAACAATATTTCTCAACCTAAGGTTATGTGGGTTCTCCTGGAGGTTGATAAGAGTTGTATGTGCAGAGAGTGAATCTAATATCTTTGGGTAGTTATATTACCTAACTTTATTAGTGCTATCTTCTTTATAATCTTGTGATTAAGGTAGTAGGAGGGTCTGTACTTGAAGATCAGGATTTATAATATTTATGATTTACTTAATTTGATAGCTTTCGCCTTCTTTTAGGGTAAAGAAATCTTTTTTTTGTATATTATGTTTTATCAAAGCTTTGTCTAAATCTATTAGTGGTTTATCTATAGCTTCATTTGTAAGCTGGAATACTCCAAAATGAATTCCCATAGATTTTTTTGAGTTAAGATCTTTGTGTGCTTTCACGGCTTCTTCAGGGTTGATATGTACATTTTTCATAAACCATCTGGGCTCATATGCTCCAATAGGAATTAAGCTAAAATCAAATTCACCAAACCTTTTCTGTATATCTTTAAAGTGATTTGCGTAGCCGCTGTCACCAGCAAAATATATTTTTTTACTACCAATAATGGCAAAAGATCCCCAAAGAGATTTATTGGTGTCATCTATATGTCTCCTAGACCAATGTTTTGCTGGGAGGAATATGAGATGAAGGTTCTTGAAATTATAATTATCATCCCAATCCATTTCTTTTGTATTTTGTCGCATGTTATTATCTAGATAGTATCTATTGCCTATTCCTAATAGTATTTGAGGATTGTCGCGTTCTTTTAGCTTTCTTAGAGTGTCTATATCAAATGAATCATAGTGGTTATGGCTAATTAGAATGAGATCAATTTTGGGTAAGTCATTAAAGTTTATACCTGGATCTTTAACACGTTTAGGGCCTGTAAAGCTAAAAGGGGCGGCGTGCTCAGAGTAGATGGGGTCGGTTAAGATATTGATGCCATCCATTTGAATTAGGGTCGTTGCGTGATTAATAAAAGTTATGCTTGCTTGTCCTTCTTTTGTTCTATTGAAAGGAGGTTTTTGTTGTTTTATTTCGATCCATTCTGGCCATTTTGCTCGTTTTGAGAAGAAGCGCCACTTAATGAAGTCTATAATGCTTTTTTTCATTTTTGGTTCATTTAGATTATGAAAAATTTCGCCATCGAAATGGTTTGACTTTTTAAAGTTGCTAAGCTCAGGACTTCCACAGCTAATTACACTAAAAGACATTATACATAATAGCAGGGTTCTAATCATAAATACTCCCAATATAGCCTTTTATAATAAATTTTATTTATTTCTAAGGGAAATCCAAACAAAAAATGCTGATGATCACAAATAGATTTTATAATGACTCACTCTAGCTTGACTTGATATTAATTAAGTGTTAAAATTATCCACATCATTAATTACTGCTTAAAAAATGTTGAAATATTGTTTGGATATTATTTGTTTTATTTTTGCTAGCGTTCTCTGGCATCGCGCTTAGTGCGCGTTATTTATTATTTGTTCATTCGACTATTTTCTATTTTTTACATAAACTAAATAAACAAAGGTCTTACTATGTCTAACAATGAAAAAACATTATATACAACTTTATCAAAAACTTCTTCTTTTGCATATGAATGTACAAAAGAGGGTGTTTTTATAGATCTTCCTACTTCTTTGCTGGCTTTCACAGTATTTGGCCCTGGAGGTATTATTGCGGTCAAGGCTTCTTTAATTTCTGCTACCTTTTATACGGGTTCATGTATGCTGGGAAAGGTAATGGAAGATTATTATGAATCTCCTTATGGGCTAATGGCTGGTAGGGCTATAGGTAATGCTGGCAAATATCTAGCTGTTAATTCCTATTTAAAACATGCTGCCAGAGAAACTGCAAATCAGGGCTTATTATCTATAAGTAATAAAATTGCTAATACGGTTAAAAAAGGAGATGGGGTAGCAAAGGCAGCAACTGCTATTAATTCTTGTTTGACTGATATTGTAAAGGCACAAGGTATAAAACCTATAACCACGCAAATGTCTCATGAGGTAACAAAGAAATGCTTTGGTAGTATAGGTGGGTTGACAAAGACGACAGTAAGTAAGGCTGTATCTAATCAAGGTGCTGTATACGAAGCTCTTAAGGTTGCTATAGATGCAGCCAAGCCAATGCAAGTAGGGTTTACTGCTTTTAAAGGTGCGGTAAATGGTGCATTATATGGTGCTGCCTCTAAATATTTACCTCTTGAACAAAATATTGCGGCTGCTATGCCTATAGAAGCTGCAGATTCATTATTAGGAGAGTTTTCAACAAAATCTGGTTTTACAGGAGTGATGGTCGGTGCATTTTTAGCATATGATGTTACAAAATTTGTGGAATATGATGGCGCCATAAATGATGTAGTTGGTAATACTGCTGAGTATTTGAGTAATGCAACGTCTTCTTTAGTTAATGTAGTTGGCAATATAACATCTTCTCTAGCTAGTGTGGTTGTAACAGACGAGCTGTAGTATGAGTTTTTATGGTGGTCTAATTTTATTTTAGGCCACAAGTTAACACCAACAAGAATGTCCTCCAGTAATATCAGAAGAATCTTCTGATACCCAATCTGAATCATAAAAATATCGTTGTTTGAAACAGCAGACTTGAGCCTTTTTAGTTATTATAAAGCCGGTTGTAGCAATTAACAAAGTGGCTGCGGCACAGATGCCAATAATCCAGCCATAGTGCAGGTCTGTTGGTGGCGTGGAGGCTGGAGCTATTGTGAGTGAATTATTCTGTGTAGAGTTATGTGATTCTGCAATATGAAGTAAGTCAGGGTAATTGATCTGATCACTTGCTATTCTTTCTTCTGGCATGTTTTGTACTTTTACTATCTTTTTGTTTATAAAAGAGCTTGTCTAAAATAATGCATAGTAAATTATTGCCTGCAACGTTACTACCTGTAAAGACTGGGTCCATTAATATATAGAAAGTAGTAATAACTGCTCCCATTTCGGGGCTAAAGTGAAACACTTTTTCAAGTATTGGCAGCATTACGATTATCCCTCCGCCTGGTACGGCAGCAATTGCAAATTTTGCCATAATAAAATAAGCGGAGAAAATAAGATATTCATTAAATGGCGGCACATGTCCTTGAAAATGCTGCATTAGCACCATTGCAAGAATGGGAACGCCGATACTGTCACCAATTAAGTGTATGTTCACAGAAGCTGGCATATACATATTAGCGAAGTTTTTATTTTTGATATTTTTTTCTGCTGCAGCAATTGAGAGAGGCAGGGCAGCTGTACTAGACATAGTACTAAATGCTGAAAGCACAGGAATACTAATATCTTTTAGAATTTTGGCTACATTAAGTTTGCTGAGGCTAGATGCCAATACAGCCATTAGGCCTAGATAGCAAACTAAAGAACATATTATTACTAAGATATAATACCAATTTTTGGAAAATAATTGTCCAAGCATTCCTTCATATGAGAGTTTTGCTACAAAGCCAAGGATAAAAATAGGTACTAAAGGTATAAAAAATTTATTTAAAAACAACAAGCTAAAGCTATAGCTTTTATTTATTACGGTTTTAATTGGTTGAATATTATATTTGTTTGCTATTACACCAAAAAAAGCTCCGCTAAACAATCCTGCTTCATTGCTTACTACTTTAGGTAGAGTGATATTAATGATGGGCTCTAGGCTTTCACCGACAAAGCTATATTTAGGCGCTATTGTTTTTGTAGCAATGAAGATATGGCTTAGGCCATAAGCTATCATTGTAGAGATAAAGTTGGAGATGCAAATCAATACAATCACTGCTATTAAAATTTTTATGTTAGATTGTTGATCGTGCGTTAGTGCTCTGGAGACGCAACTAAATATAATGAGGGGCAAGAAGAACATAACTACATTCTTGATAGCGGTGCTGGTTGTAAAGAAAATTGCTATTGTTTTTGTTGTTAGAACATTGCCTCCTATGCTACCACAGGCAATTGCTGCAATAATAAAAAATAACAAATAATGATCTCTAACTTTCTTTAGCATGTGGTTACACCGTTTTTTCTTTTATGTCCTTTGGAGTTCTAAATAATATCTTATCTAAGATAATGCAAAACAAATTATTGCCAGTAACATTGGTTGCGGCCAACATTGGGTCTAATAGCAGATAAAATGTTGTAATTATCCCTCCCATTTCTGGGGTAAACCCAAAAACCTTTTCCATAACCGGTAACATTATAAAAATTCCTCCTCCTGGTACTGTTGCAATGGCAAATTTTGCCATTATGAAGTATGCAGAGAAAGCCAGGTATTGATCTAACGTAGGTACGTAGCCTTTAAAATGATATATTAAAATCATTGCTAACATTGGTAATATGATGCTATCGCCAATTAAATGTATATTGACTGATGTTGGGATATACATCGATGCAAAGTTTTTATGTTTAATATTTTTCTCTGCGGCATTAATTGAAAGCGGTAGAGCGGCTGTACTAGACATAGCGCTGAAAGCTGATATTACAGGAATAGATATATTTTTTAGAATATATTTTGTGCGATGATGACTCATTGACGATGCCAGATATAGTATAAATAGCAAATAGAACCATACTGAGCATAAAATGAACATTACATTATACCAGTTATTACTGATTAACTGCACAAGCATTCCTTCATAAGAAAATTTTGCAACAAAACCTAATATAAACAATGGTACTAGCGGTACAAAGATGCGGTTTAAAAATAGCATGCTGAGTTTAAAGCTGCTTCTGATAAAGGATTTTATGGGGGCTATATCAAAGTGGCTAGCAAGGATTCCAGCTATAATTCCAGCAAACAAGCCTTTCTCGTTGCCGATAACTCCTTTAATTACTGGGAGTTTAAATGGTTCTAAGGTTATTTGTGCAAAAGAGTATTTAGGTGGCACAGAATGTACAGCAATGAGAGTTTTTCCTAGCACAAACGCAATCATTGTAGAGAGAAAATTCGATATACATATTAGAGCCACAACAATGATTAGAATTTTAATATTGGCTTTTTGTCCTTGAATTAGCGAGTGCGAGATGCAGCTAAATATTACAAAAGGTAGAAAAATCATCACGCAGTCTTTTATTAATATGCTTGCACTATATGCACCGCGCACTACATTAACTGGGACAGAATGAGATAATGTTACACCGAGTGTTATGGAAATGATAATGAATAATAGCAGTGTGTGATCTTTGATTTTATGTAGCATATTTCTAATCTTTATTAAATACGAGTTTATAAGCAAAATAAGATACCCTAAAGGGCATGATTAAGCTGTACGGTTTGTGGGTTGGAACTCACTAAAAGATTAGATATAAAAAATAAGTTTTGTTTGTTTTTTGTCATATGCTGTCTACAAAATTATATGTTTACTCTAGCGTCTTAGAAAAAAAATTCAAGACTTGTTGATAGATAGCTGTTCTATACATGATTAATATATAAAAAACAATTTATAAGTTGACTATTGATGGCATTTATTATTTTTTTAGTATTTAATTAATAATGCAACAAATGATGGAGGGGAAAAATGCGTATAAGTAAAACAGTTTTAATATTATCAGCTGTTGCCACTGTTTTGTTAACTATATTTATGTTTTATAGCATAAATGCCGTTATTACTTCTTATAGAGCGGAACTCAAAGAGAAGCATGTTGAAAGACACACTAAGAAGGAGTCTTTATTCGATCATTTTTTTAATAAGCTTCAAAAGCTTAAATGAACTTTTTTGACATAGGGTTTTTATACTGAAGCCATAGTAAAATCATGCTGAATACGGGAATCAAAATATCTGTCCAGAAGATTATGCCATCATTGCCTGGAGCGAAGTTATGTTCTGTAATCATTTGATAAACATGTCCGCCAGCTGCTCCCCATAAGAAAGCTGAGACTGAGATTACTGATGCTGCACGGAAGGCCAGGGGTGCCCAAACACTAATTAGGCCTGTAATAGCAAATCCCAAGGCTAGCAAAGCCAACTTCAAGCTGGAAAGGGCTCTGTGACCAGCCTATGAATTGGGCGGCCATTTTTCCGTAAAACACATGCATAATAAAATTTACGAAATAGCTTAAAAAGATATTAAAGAAAAGGAAGTAGGAGAATATAAGTCGTACTTTTTTTGGTTTATTTAGGTTTGAAGCAATGCTAAGCGCTATTATTGTAAATATAATACCTAGTATAAAGAATGATAGGGTAAAGTTGCTAATTACAAAGACAATTAGTTGTTCCATTTTGATACCTCTTTATTTGCTTTACTGTTCGAAGTCATAGTCACTTGGTGGCTTAGGTCCATAATCATTTGGGCCTTTTGTTCCATCTGAGCATAATATTACTAGAATCCAGATTGTTCCGATTAGTGGTATTAAAGCTAAAAGCCACCACACACCAGATCTATTAGTATCATGTATCCTTCTTATGCATATTGCTATACTTAATGCTCCAAGCACTGCAGTGTGCAGTAATGTGCTTACAGACACTTGATATGTCCCTATATGCATAGACCTTGTTGGTAAAAAGTTTGAAATAAGAAATATAATAAATCCCCAACAGAGAACAAATGTCCAATACTCTTCTTTGGTTGACCTTCCGTTAAAGTCAACAACTCTTTTTAAAGGATTAATCAACCTGTGAAGCAGTAAATTGAGCATATTGTCTCCTTGGTTATGATTCTAATAATTATCTAGGGTCTGCACCGTAGTTGTTTTTACCTTTTGTCCCGGGTAAAAGCATAAGTATTGCAAACCAGATAGTGCCGATAATAGGCAAAAGCATAATTAATACATACCATGCGCTTCTGTTTATATCATGTAATCTTCTTATTGTTAGTGACAATAAGAATGTATAGAAGAACAAAGATAACACACCAAAATGTGCAGCGAATGCTAAAGAAGCTAGAATTGATAGAATTACATTTTTAGGTAACTCATCTATAGCTGCTTGTTCTTTATCTAATATGGCTAGCATTTCTTTAACAGAAGTAATGACTTTTTGGCAATTTTGTACTGTAAGAGATTCTTGTACTTGCTTTACAAATTGTTCACTGGTAAATAAACCCACAGCAACTTCTAGTAATGGATATAATACAAAATATAGTAGTGCTGAATATAGAATGCCTAAAATAAGAAAAATAAGCCAGAATTCAGATCTTCTTGCTCTTCCTTCAAAATCAAAGCAGCGTTTAAATGGTTGTAAGAATAATGTTAGCATAAATCTCCCCTTTTAAATGAATCTAATAATAATTGTGCAATAGCAAAACATTCATTACAACATAATTATTACAATATTAATATTTTTTTTGATATCGAGTTTTAGGAGGGAGTGGTCTGAAGCTAAAAGGAAGCGCCTAATGTATTTCTTAGACGCTTTGGATTTTAATATTTTACTGCTGGTCCGTATGTGTTTGCCCCTTTGGTGCTGCCTAAGCACATAAGGATAAATATCCAAATAGTACCAATAATCGGTATTAATTGTATAAACCACCACAAACCAGATCTATTGCTATCATGTAATCTTCGTACTGTTAGTGCTATTTGTGTAATAAAGAAAATCACAGCCACTATTCCTATTAAAGCAGAACCAAGTGGGTGGATGTCTTGTTGGTGCTTTGTTAAATCACCCTCTGTGAATATCAATATTAATATGTACATAGTTGCGGTCCAGCCAAGGACAAAGGACCAAAACTGCATTCTTGTTGCTCTGCCTTTAAAGTCAAAACATTGCTTAAAAGGTTGAAATAATAAATTTAACATAATGCTTTCCTATAATGGTTCTTGTTTTTTTTATCTAATAATAGATGGATTATAGTAGCGGTCTATATATTCTTGTCCTTTAGAAATGGTATACTCATATAAATTCCACACATCCTGACACACATAATCATCATGCGTATCCACAAGAAAACGCTTCTTATATTTATTTTCTAACACACTGTGACCAGCTAAATGAATCTCATGAATCTTATCACTGATACTCATTAAATTATTAATATAATATTTAGCCGAAAACCCGAGATTCTGGGCACTAACATATACATTATTTACATCCAATAACAAACCACAACCAGTCTTTTCAATTACAGCCAAAATAAACTCAAACTCAGAAAGCTCAGAAGACTTAAAAGCAGCATAACTAGATGGATTCTCTACAAGCACCTGGCGTCCCAAATAATCCTGAAACATTTTAATATTATCGGAAATAACTGACAAAGACTCTTTGTTATAAGGAATAGGCAGTAAATCGTTAATCACTTCATCAGCTAGACTGCTCCACGATATATGCTCTGATACAAAATAAGGGTTAAAACGATCAACAAGCTCCTTTACTTGCCTTAAGTGACTTTCTCTAATACCATCAGAACTTCCTAGAGACAACCCAACCCCATGAAAACTCAAAGGATAAAAAGATGCAATTTTCTCTAAAAATTCTAGCTGTTTCCCACCTGCAGCAAAAAAATTTTCTGTATGAATCTCCCACCAACTAACGGAAGGGGTATTAGCGATCACTTCCAAATGATGATCACTTCTTAAGCCTATCCCAGCTTCATTTTTAATTTTCTTACTTTTCACAAATACTAATTATCTGAATCAGCACTACTTTCATCAGATGGAGCACCAGCACCCGTATCTGTTATTAATGACGCAGGTGCATCCGTCACTGGAATTTTCGAATTATCAACGCTTTCATTAGCTGACGACGAAACAGTAGCAGAAACAGTTGAATTGCCATTTTCCTGCGCTACAGGAGATAAAACCTCTGCATTTGCTTCGCCAGCATCAGCACTACTTTCCTTCTCTGCAGTAGTATCAACCTCTCCTTCTGGATCTGAAGAGCCTTTACAATTCTCAGGTGTTAACGTACCAACAATATTCTTCCCATCTTCTTTCACACCATTTAAGCACTCGCTTTTTGCTACAGCTTTCCACTCACAAGGATCATAATTTATTGCCGCTTGAGCTGCACAACCATGTACACCCCTTGCATGAGCACAATCATTTTTATTTGCCTTAGCAATGCCATAACACTTAACAATTGGATCCTCTGTATCATCAGCAACTGCATTATCTGATACACCTATAGACAAAAGACCAGCCGCCGCTACGGCCATAAACTTATTTTTCATATTATCCCTCTAAAAAATCTTTTTAGCTTTTTATACTACATAATTTAAAGAATTATTTTTTATGCTTACCACCACACTTATTCTTGCCTTTCTTGGTTCCGCATTTGTTCTTATCTTTCTTAGAACCGCAATCGCTTTTATCTTTTTTAGCACCGCAACCATGTCTATCTCTTTCAGATGCACAATTTGCTACACCATGCTTAGTGCCACAATAGTTTTTGCCCACACTACTAGATGAGTCTCTTGCTCCATTGTCAGCAGAATGTTTAGCAAATGCTACATCTGCTACGCCTATAGATAAAATGCTTGCTGTGGCTACAGTTAAAAATTTCTTTTTCATTTGGATTCCCCTCAACTTTTTTAATAATATTAATTTTACAATAAAAAACACAAGAATAAAACAGTATTTTTTAATAGGAACGTTTTATATAGTCTTCAAGTATTTTTTTAAACTCATTTGCAATGTTGTCACCACGCAATGTATGAGCTTTTTTTCCATCAATAAATACTGGCGCCACAGGAGATTCACCACTTCCAGGCAAACTAATACCTATATCCGCATGCTTACTTTCTCCAGGACCGTTGACTATACAACCCATAATAGCAATCTTCATTGTCTTGACATTTTTGTAACTCTTTGACCATATTGGCATTTTTTCATCTATATAAAACTTTATGTCTTGAGCAAGCCTCTGAAAATAATCGCTAGTAGTACGACCACAGCCAGGACAAGAGGTTACCTGAGGCATAAAACTCCTAATATCTAATGCCTGCAACACCTCCCTACACACTTTCACTTCTTGCGTTCTTGAACTACCAGGTTCCGGTGTTAAGGATACTCTTATAGTATCACCAATGCCTTGCTGTAATAAAATAGCTAGCGCAGAAGCAGATGATATCACAGCCTGGCGCCCCATTCCTGCCTCAGTTAGACCTAAATGCAAAGCATATTCAGATTCCCTTGCTAATTTCTGATACACCTCGATAAGTTCTGGAACTTTACTAGTCTTACATGACACAATAATTTTTTCTTTAGACAAGCCTATCTCTTCTGCCTTCTTTGCGCTAGTTAAAGCAGATTGTACCAGAGCGTCAATTTGTACTTCAGCAGAAGATTTAGGTGGAGATAGCTTTGCATTCTTATCCATTAAATCCGCTAACACAGACTGATCCAAGCTACCCCAATTAACTCCTATACGAACAGGCTTATTATGTTTTATTGCATATTCTATGCATAACTCATATTGCTTATCTCTTTTAGCACCAAACCCTACATTACCAGGATTAAGCCTTAATTTATCTAAAATTTTTATACAGTCAGGATGGTCTTGCATCAAACGATGACCATTATAATGAAAACAACCAACTAACGGCACATCGCTATAACCTTTTTTAAACAACCCCTCTCTTATCTTAGGTAAAGCCTGAGCTGCATCGGAATTATTAACCGTTAGCCTAACTACCTCTGAACCAGCGTCATACAATTCTATAATCTGATTTACTGTTGACTTAACATCAGCGGTGTCTGTATTAGTCATAGATTGCACCACTACAGGTGAACCCCCTCCTATGACTAAATTGCCTACTTTAACTGGAATTGTTGAACGTCTCTTCATACACTCTCTTCATGTATTACAAGCGTTAAACCTATGTTGTTTTTTTATTTTGTCAAGGAACTTAACAATCTTGAATTTACATTCAAGTTTCTTTCTGATAACCTTTGGAATGTAGGGCTTTAATTAAATAGCTATCAATATTAAGACACAACAACATAATACATATCTAGTAAGATACCTGCAATTTTTTGTAGTAATATTATTCGTACTACAACATTCCTCAATGCCCTATATCCAGAATGGAATGACACATAATAACTACTTAAAAATATTTGCAGAGCTGGCAGATATATCGTTGATCCCACTATTTGTTTTTATTAGCGGACTAATGCTAAATAAAAAAGTATATAAAATGTCTTTCCAAGAATTTTGTAAGAAACGCTTGCTACACATAGTCATATTATATTTAGTCGGGATATTCTTTATCCTTCCTATCACACGCTACTATACTGAAAATAACCCACAAAACTTTGTGGTATATTTTGAATCATATAAACCACTCTTATCATCCCCTGGGCCGTTATGGATCCTACCCTCAATTGTGGTTTTTGACCTTGTTTGCTTCTACTTCTTAACACAATGCAATTTTGAAAAATTTATTAGCAAACTAGAAGAATTAGAGAAAACAAAACTCCTTATTTTTATCTTCTTAGTGTTGTTTTTCTCTTATATGATTCCATATGCCATAATAAAAGAGCAGACATTTATATCATTTCCTATAAAACAACAGCAATGGTTTACATTAGGACTTGTTTGGCTTCCAAAAACAAAAATAATACTTTTATTTTCCTTATACTTTCTTGGGGTTGTTATAACAAATTCAAACAAACTATTTCAACATAGCCTATCTTCAAAAAACAAACTATCAGAAACATATATCTATAAAATTATCGAGAGCCTTATATTATACATTCTTTTTTCAACATTACATGAGAAGAATAACATGCAAAGCCAGAGCGTAGCTGAATTTCTACATTCACTATTATTCCTACTATTGATGCTTTCGGTATCAATGTCAGTAATTGGCATATTTAATAAACTCTGCACAAAAAAAAGTAACTTAATAGCCTATTTTTCAAAATATAACTACTTCATATATAGCATCAATATTTTACCTGTAATAATCATACAACACACTCTTTCCAGACATGAACAACTGCAACCAATACAAAAAATATACATTACCTCTCTCTTTGCTATAGTAGCATGCTATGCCCTAGGGCTCTTAATCAGAAGAGTCCCCTTTATACGCAAAATAATACCTGAAAATCCCTAAAACAAACTACTGCTTTTTTTCTAAAAACTTTAAAACGTGATGCCTAAGCTCTTTTACAATAACTTTTGATGCAAAAGGCGGTGTTTTATAATCAAGATTCCCCTCGTCATATTCAGAAAGTAACATAGCATCTTTAGATTCTTGTATAAACTCTAAATGCTTCGTATGATTCTCATTCATGCTAGAAACTTTTTCAACATATACAGGTTTTCTAGAAAATTGTATAGCTTCATCAATCATAGATATAGAATCACCAGTAACTGTCGCTGTATTACCTCTACTAATTAAGTATAATAAAGCCTTATACGACCTAACTCCTTTGTAAAAGTCAAAAAACACATAGTCCTTAACACCTGCGGCTTTGATATTATCAATAAACAAAGCTATCTGAGTATCTTTTGTCCTATAGCTATTTGTAACCACTAAAGTAGACTTATTCTCTTTTATAATTTTTGCTACTTTTAAGGCCATCCTATGTATCTCTTTATCTTTTACATGAAGCATCTTACCACCTATATCTGGAGCATCACCTCCAAATAGCAAAATAGTATAAGGCCTATCTATAGGAATTTTATTTTTAAACTCAAATTTATCATATGAAAATTTCAGTTTATTTAAATTAAGACTATGAGGAATAAACTCAACTCCTATTAACTCTGTACCCGCGCTCCAAGCAGAGAGCTTTAAGCCTCTAGCAATTAAATATTGAGGAATTACAACTGCATTCAATGATGACATCATATCGCGTAAACCTTCAAACTCCTGGTGTCCACTCCAGATAGTCATAATCTTAGAAGATATCTCCTTGTTCTCCTTTAAATCATGCAATGCTTTAATGCCATAGTCACCAGATGATATCACAATAGAGCTAAAGTCACTGTCTTTTATTTTGATTTTTAGACGATCTAAATCATGTACATCAACTTCTTCACCATCAGCATGGTATCCTTGTTTTACAAGCATTTTAAGCAATGCTTGTTTTATACCCCTAGACTGGCTCCTATCACCAAAATGCCCCTTCTCTTTGATATTTGTAATTACAAAAACAGAAACCATATTTGACTCAGTAGCACTAACCCTTAAAGAATAAGCAAAAAACAAGCATGGAATTGCCAAAAAACAAAATAAAGGTAAAAACTTCATACTAATACGCTATTAATTTTCATGCTCAATCTGCTACTTCTTAATCTAAGTGCCACTTAAAAATATTTTAAGATAATGCTGATATTCTTACTTAAAGCATATCATATATATGAAAACAAAGTTACAAGAAATCCCTGCTAATATTTATAAAAAACAATTAAGCAAAGACTAACTTGAAATATACTCATATCTAGAGTCAAAAAAAGACCCAAAAAAATAAAGATAGTAAAGGCAAATGTGAATGCCGACTTGACAAGGTACAAAAAAGAAATTATGTTTATATAATCAAATTAAAAATGATCATACTATGCAGAAGCCTTTTTTAAATCGATGTTGTCTATAAAAAAACTCTCTTTTATTCGCAATAATTTAACTAAGATTTAATATGCATAATCACACTCACACATCAATTAACGGCAAAGTCATTTTAGCCTCAGTCATTTTAGGAATCATACTGGGAATTTTAGATATACAGCATATTTATACAGTCTCTGACTATGCTGTAAAAATCATAATGAACCTACTAAAATTTGTAAGCTTACCAATGATTTTCTTGTCACTTACTGCAACTATTACAAAACTGGATGATCAAAAAAGCTTCAAAATTATATTCAGCAAAACATTAAAATATACCCTGCTCACAACAATCATAGCAGCAATCATTGCTATGATACTATATATAGCTGTCGAGCCAGCCCAATATAACAATCTAATTGCCACAGCAGAAACTCAATCTTCTACCCAAGATGGAATGGCAAAATATTTAGTCGGCTTTATCCCGGACAATCTAGTTAAAGCATTTGCTGACAACAATATTATGGCAGTAGTTCTAGCAGCATTAATTATAGGCATGGCATCTCTGCAGCTTGAAAAAGACAAACGACAATATGTAAATAAAGTCTTTGATAGCTTCTTTGCACTATTCATGCAAATAGCTACAAATGTTATAAACATACTTCCATATACGTTATGGGCTTTTATGGTGCTATTCGTTTATGACATCAAAAAAGGCTTTGCCGTTGAAAGTTTAGTTTATTATATAGCAATAGTAGTAGCAGCTAACTTTATTCAAGCAGTTATAACACTGCCTATATTTTTAAAACTAAAAGGCATTTCACCTATTGACACAGTAAAAGGTATGTACCCTGCACTTCTAACAGCATTCTTTTCAAAGTCATCTAGTGCAACAATGCCAACCACAATACATTGTGCAGAAAAACACCTAAAGATATCTAAAAAAATATCATCAATCTCTATACCTCTATGCACTACTATTAATATGAATGCTTGTGCAGCCTTTATTTATATTACAGTTATATATGTGTCACAAAGCTACGGAGTAACATTTACTTACGTAGATTACTTTATTTGGCTTGGACTTGCAACAATAGCAGCAATCGGTAATGCTGGCGTTCCCATGGGATGTTTTTTCATGTCATCAGCATACCTAACAAACTTAGACATTCCTACATATTTAATGGGTGTTATATTGCCGTTTTATACAATCTTAGACATGTTTGAAACAGCAATCAATGTTTGGTCAGATGCTTGTGTTACAAAAGTAGTAGATCACGAATTAAAAGATCATGCACATTTAAAAAAGGCTAAGTCTTAATTGACTTAGCTTTTTTCTTCTTATAACATTTTGAAAAACATCGATAACACTGGGAGATTAAATGTCGAGACACGGTGAATATTTTATTTTAAAACAGCAGACCAAAGACACTGTTAGAATTTTCTCAGAAAAAGCAGAAAAAATTGCAAATACAAAGCAAGAAATCTTCCAAACTATCCTGCCATCATTATCAGATAATTACTACAATACACCTGCGGTGCAATTAACCATGCAAATCTTGAAACTACATAATTATAGGAAATAAATTATGAATGACAAACCAAAATTTACACCTGAAGAAGCTGCCAAAATTATTCATTTAGGAGAAGGTGAGAATTTAACACCAGAAACCCCCCCCCTGCAAAACGCCCAAAAAGTAGAAAAAAAGATGCGGGACAAGATCTTTAAAAGCTATTTTTTCTTGCCTTTTTGCTGGTTCTGAAAAAATAGCAAGATCGGCGTTGCTACAAATATCGATGAGTAAGTGCCTATTATAATACCAACAAATACTGTTACACTAAAGCTAAATAGAGACTCACCACCAAAAATTATAAGAACACCTGCTGCAAGCAAAGTAGTTAAAACAGTTAGTAATGTTCTAGACAATGTCTCATTTAAACTTAGATTGATAATATCTTCAAATGACATTCTGCCAAGCTTGTATACATTCTCTCTAATACGATCATAAACCACAACAGTATCATTTACAGAATAACCCAATATAGTTAGCAAAGCTGCAATAGAGGTCGCGTTAAACTCATATTGAGTATACCATAAAAAGCCTATAGTAAGTATTACATCATGTACAAGACTTACGACAATACCAATAGAATATTGCCAATTAAAACGATACCAAATATAAAATACTATTCCAGCAAATGTGAATAATAATGCCAAAACAGCATCATACATCATTTCATCACCTATTTCTGCACCAACATACTCAACCTTACGAAATTCAGTTTTAGCATTAACTTGCTTAATAACAGTATCTTTAATTAATGATACATATTGTTGTTGCTGCTTAGAGTCCTTGACAGCAGCACGAATCATTACATCATTTTCCGTACCCACAGTTTGAATAGTGATTTCACCAATGTTAAGCTTATTCAAAACAGTCCGCATATGAGCTAAATCTGGCTTCTCTGGCAACTTAATTTCAAATAAGATCCCCCCTGTGAAATCAATACCAAAATTTAAAGGCTTAACAAATAACCCTATAAATACAGCTACTGTTAGCAGGGAACATAAAATCGAACTCAACACCTTAAAACGCAAAAACTTAAATTTAGTGTTAGACGGAAAACAATCACGCAATCCAAAACTAATTGAACTCATTAGAACCTCTTCTATTATTTCTTATTTTGACGTAAATGCGTCGGAGTATGAACTTTTCTTATATTGATATTTAACATCTCAACAAATAATGAGAAAAGCATTGCGCCATATAAATAGCCCTTAGGTATCTCAAAACCAATGCCACTTAATGTTAGTGAAATACCAATCAATAATACAAAAGCCAAACCTAAAACTTTAATATTAGGATTGGAATGCATAAAATCACCAATTGCTTTTGCAGATACTAGCATCGCAACCATCGCAAGTAAAATTGCAGGTATTATAAGTGTTAACTCATTTACCATGCCCACTGCCACAATTACAGAATCAAATGACAGAATTAAATCTACAAATATAATCTGAATAATAATTTTCAAATCTTGAGATCTACGGTATCTTTTTGGCTCTATCTTGCCATCTTCACCAATATTTTTAGCAGATTTAGCTAATTCAAAAAGTTCAACAGCAGACTTAATTAGTAAAAAAACCCCCCCTGCTAGTAAAAGAATTGACCTGCCTGTAAATGCATGACCAAAGAGCGAGAATAATGTTTTTGTAAGACCCATAATCCAAGAAACAGCAAATAACATCATAATTCGTAACGCAACAGCTAGAGTAATACCAAAAAACCTAATCTTCGCCCTACGCTGCTTTGGAATATGATAAATAATAATAGCTATGAAAATAACGTTGTCTATACCTAGAATAATCTCTAAACCCGATAAAGTGGCAAACTTCAACAAGTGTTCAAGAGTAAATATACCTTCCATTGATAATGAATACTAATAAGTTAAAACTTTAATATTGTTTATTGTAGACATTTCCTATTACGTCATCAATACTAACAATACACTCTATAATATAAGATAAAAAAGAGGATCGCAAATTGTTTTTAAAATCTAGCATTATATTTTCTGTTCTCACCTTTATTTCAAGAATATTTGGCTTCATAAGAGATATTCTTATAGCAACTTTCTTTGGCATAGGACCACTAGCAGATGCTTTTAACGTTGCATTTAAATTACCAAACTTCTTTAGAAGCATCTTCGCAGAAGGAGCCTTCAGCGCAGCTTTTGTACCATTATTCAGCGGAAAGCTTTCTAAACATGGTAAAAAAAATGCTTTAAAATTTGCAGGACAAATTCTAAGTATCCTGAGCATCGCCCTAATCATACTTATTGTTTTCATAGAAGCACTAATGCCACAGGTTATTAAATTACTTGCCCCAGGCTTCGAAACAAACCCAGAAAAATTTCAACTCACCATTGAATTAACAAGAATCACAACACCATATTTAATGTTTATTTCCTTAGTAACCTTTTATTCCTGTATTCTAAACTCATTCAACAGATTTGCTGCTATGGCAGCATCACCTATTATTCTAAATGTTGTAATGATTCTAGGATTATATTTCTTTGGTAATGACCAATCTAATAAAGTGTATATTGCCGCATGGACAGTGTTTATAGGAGGTGTCATTCAGCTAATCATTATCATTATTGTAACCGCAAAACGAGAAGTAGCTCCTAAAATACAATCACCCAAAATGGATAATGACTCCAAAAGATTTTTTAAAAACATTACACCAGCTGTTATGAGCAGTGGAGTAGCACAATTAAATTTGTGGATTGGAACCATTCTTGCTACTTCTATACCAGGTGCAGTCTCTATTATTTATTATGCAGACAGAGTGATTCAGCTACCAATAGCTTTAGTAGGAGTTTCTATTGGCGTTGTAATACTACCAGCACTATCAAAAGCTTTTAAACTAAATCAAAAAACACATGCGATGAACTTACAAAACCGTGTAATTGAAGTAGCAATAGCATTAAGCTTGCCATGCTCTGTAGCTATATTTATAATAGCTAAAGCATTAATTTATACACTCTTCCAAAGAGGAGAATTTTCTATGAATGATACAATTAAAACAATGCCAGCTCTCATAGTACTCTCTGCTGGAATTCCAGCATATGTACTGAATAAAATTCTTGTATCCTCCTTTTTTGCAAATGAGAATACAAAGACACCTTTCCGAATTTCTTTGATATGCCTTATTACAAATACTACAGGCAACATTATTTTGCTTCAATTCTTTAGCTATGTTGGCATATGCATTGCCACGGCCTCCACAGCATGGCTTAACCTTTTCTTATTAATTATTTATGCATATAAAAAAGATGTTTTTAATTTTGATATCACAGCAAAAGTAAAAATCATTCGTATAATCTTTGCAAACTTTTTTCTCTGCATCTTTTTATATAGTGCAAACCAAATGCTAGATAAGTACCTATACGACCACCCCCTATCTAAGTTATCTTTTATAGGAATGCTTATTTCTGCTATATTAGTATACTTCTTTGCATTATCAGCAACTAACAGCTTCTCTCTGCTCGAAATTAAAAGAGTTTATTTGAATAAAAACTTCAAATAAACTCAATTAACCATTTATTAAGAAGTGTTAGCTAAGCTAAAAAGTATGTACTGACATTAATAATAACGCAATGCTATGGTAAATATGATAAATAACAGAAATTATATACATTGGGGGTTATGGGGAGGCTTCTTAGTATTATCCAATATGCCAACATGGTGGGCCAGTTTTTTTAAACCAGCACAAAGAGCAGCCACAGTATCTTCAACAAAAGCACTCTTCACCCCAGCAGATCCTGAATTAAAAAAAACTATAAGCAAATACGGCATTAATACAAAAGCATCCTTACAAATGTCTGCTGTCATAGAGTGCGGATATAAACATACAAACGCAAAAGATACCGCGATATGCGTTAATACCGCAACAATAAAATATGGATCATCATTGATATGTGAAACTGCAAGCATGGGAATAGCTCCCCCATTTGTAACAAAACCAGCATGCTTCGCCATAGGCACAATGTCGTCAACGGCTTATAAAGCATACATGAAAGGTCAAAGCATTCATTTTTCCGATCTTGTCTATACCACTATTGCAACTGCTACGCGTGAACTAGAACACTGGTTACCACAGGAACTAGTAGCTTGCGGAATCCCATTTGAATATACGTTTTATGTTACTACTTTTATTGAAGGCACTGCCTCAACTGCATATACATATCACATACTAAAAAATGAGCTGGAGCCATCAAAACAAACTGAACATTCCGACATATGTCCCACCCCTCCGAAAGAACAGAGCGAAACAACAAAATCTCGAATAAGTACTTCACTTACAACAAAAGAAGTTTACTCATACAGTGATACTAATGAAGGCTTAATCCGCTCTAACGATAAATGTCCAGCTCCTTACTCTAGTGACAATAAGAATATAGAAAAAGACCCTGTCACTTTATCAATAGTACAAGAACTCCCCTCTTATTCATGCAACAATAGTTACGCACAATGTGAAGGCGAATATGACTACATAATGTAGTTTATTTTTTCATCTCTTCCAAGGCCTTTTTATCACGGTCCAATGACGTAAAAACATCGTCCCAACTACCAGTAGTTGCAGCCTTAGAGTATTCAGTCACCCTGTTTTCAAAGAAATTTGCAAACTCTACGCCGTTTAAAATTTCATCCAACCAAGGTAAAGGATTATCTTCTACCAAGTAGATCTCTTTTAAACCCAACTGAAGCAATCTGCGGTCAGCAATATATCTGATATATTTCTTAACTTCACGCGCAGTAAGCCCCTCTATATCTTCAACTTCAAATGCAAGATCAATAAAAGCATCTTCAAAATGAATAATTGTGGCACACGCTTCATATATTTCACTACGTAAACTCTCTGTCCATACCTCTGGATACTCTTGAATAAAAGTTCTGAATAATTTTATAATTGACTGACAATGCAAAGTCTCGTCACGTACAGACCAAGTCACAATTTGCCCCATCCCCTTCATTTTATTAAAACGCTGAAAGTTTAATAAAATCGCAAATGACGCAAAAAGCTGTACACCTTCTGTAAAGGCACCAAATACAGCTAAGGTTATAGCAATATCTTCATGAGTCTCAACACCAAATTTTTGCATATAGTCATATTTGTCCTTCATTTCTTTATATTTCATAAAGGCCGCATATTCTGTTTCTGGAATACCTATTGTATCTAACAAATGAGAGTATGCTGCAATATGCACTGTTTCCATATTAGAAAAAGCTGCAAGCATCATCTGAATTTCAGTAGGTTGAAAAACCCTTGAGTAATGACGCATATAACAGTTATTTACTTCAATATCAGCTTGCGTAAAAAATCTAAAAATTTGAGTAAGAAGATGTTTCTCACCTGGAGTTAGATTATGCTTCCAGTCTTTTACATCATCCGCTAGCGGAACCTCCTCTGGCAACCAATGTATTCTTTGCTGCAATAACCAAGCATCATAAGCCCATGGATATTTAAAAGGTTTGTAAATTGGTTTTGAATCTAGTAGTCCCATGTTATCTTACCTCATTATTTTTATTGACACGCTAAGCATTCTTCATAATTATTATTTGCAGGTGCAGGATCAGAAGGCATAATAGCCATGCTCTGATCTCCTTCCTTCTTAAACTCCATTTCTTTGAAATCTACTTTGTGAGCTACTTTATCAGCTCTTTGCAAAGATGTCGACCTACAATAATACATACTTTTAACACCTTTCTTCCACGCTGAGAAATGTATGTCATGCAAAACCTTTTTACTTACATTACCAGGCAAAAATACATTTAATGACTGGGCCTGACAAATAAACGGTGTACGGTCAGCGGCTAAATCTACAACCCAACGTTGATCTATCTCCTGAGCAGTCTTAAATATATTTTTCTCTTCTTCAGTTAAGAATTCCAAATGCGTTACTGAACCTTCATTTGTAGTAATGCTAGACCATATTTTTTCATCATTCATACCTTTGCTTTCTAATAACTTGGCTAAATGCTTATTTCTTACAGAAAAAGACCCAGATAAAGTTTTTTGAGTATAAGTATTAGCTGCATACGGCTCAATACCAGGAGAAGCATTACCTGTAATAATTGAAATTGAAGCTGTAGGAGCGATAGCAATCTTATTACTAAACCTCTCTTCAATACCACATTCTTTTGCATCAGGGCAAGCACCCTTTTCTTTAGCAAGAACCTTAGATGCTTGATCAGCGTAGCTTTTAATATGTTCAAATATTTTCTTATTCCATACCTTAGCCATAACCGACTCAAAAGGAATGTTCTTAGATTGCAAGAATGAATGCAAACCCATAGCACCAAGACCAACGCTTCTTTCACGCATCGCAGCGTACTTAGCTTTTCTCATTTCCTTTGGTGCATTATCTATATAATCTTGCAGTACATTATCTAAAAAGCGCATAATATCTTCAATGAACGTTTTTTCATTCTTCCACTCTTCGTAATTTTCTATATTTACGGAAGATAAGCAACATACTGCCGTTCTTTCTTTACCTAAGTGGTCTATACCTGTAGGTAATGTAATTTCACTGCATAAGTTAGAAGTTTTAACCTCTAAGCCCAATTTCTTATGATGCTTAGGAATAGATTTATTTACAGAATCAATAAATAGCAAATACGGCTCTCCCGTTTCAATTCTTGCAGTTAAGATTCTAATCCATAAATCACGTGCTTTAATTGTGCTCATAACCTTGTTATCCTTAGGACTCACAAGGTCCCACTCACCATCGTTTTCTACAGCTTTCATAAAGCTATCTGTAAGCGCTATCCCATTATGTATATTTAAAGCCTTCCTATTAGGATCACCACCAGTAGGACGTCTAATCTCTATAAACTCCTCAATTTCAGGGTGCCATACAGGCATATATAACGCAGAACTCCCCCTTCTTAAACTACCTTGAGAAATTGCCAGAGTCATTGAGTCTTGCACACACATAAACGGCACTACACCTGAGGTCTTACCATTACCTCTTACTTGCTCCCCAATAGACCTTAAATTGCCCCAATAACTTCCTATACCACCACCTCTTGCAGCTAGCCACACATTCTCTTCCCAAGTATCTACAATTCCTTTTAAACTATCAGTTACTTCATTTAAATAACAAGAGATTGGCAAACCTCTGTCTGTACCACCATTACTTAAAACAGGTGTGGCAGGCATAAACCACAACTTACTAATATAATCATATAGCCTCTGAGCATGCTCTTTGTTATCAGCATAGTATGTAGCAACACGTGCAAATAGCCTCTGATAACTTTCTCCTGGCAAAAGATACCTATCCCTTAATACCGACTTCCCAAAATCAGATAAATTACTATCTCTAGACTCGTCTATTTGAATTTTAAACTTTGTATTTGCTGCCATCTTAGTTACCTTAGTTAGAAGTTGTGCGTTTTATTAATAAAAATTATACATTTTCTTTACCGCTTCTTATACATCAAGAGTAACAATTACTCGGAACCATGTCTATAGTTTTTTCAAAGATATTGTGGCACTGTTGCGTTGAAAACACAATATATAGTATTAAGCAGAAGTTCCAAGGGGTTTAAAGCGTCACGAAAAAAGAAGAAAAAAACTCAAATATCTTAATGGAAATTAACTTGTCATGGCTAACGTAAACATTACAGGCACTCCACGAAGCCTGACATCTTTTTTCAGAAATATATAAAACAAATACCTAATCACACTGAATCAACTTACTTTAACTATACAAAAAACATTTTAATACTTTTTATATAATCATCAAAATCAACACCACTACCCGTGCTGCCTTATATATTCCTTAAAAGGCTTAAGAAGCTCTTGCGTATTAGAGTATTGACTACTCAACTCCTTAAACTGCCTTTCAAATTCATACCCCCTTGCAAGGATCTCGCCATCTGAATAATACTGATTAGCAAACGAAACAGAAGACAAAATAGACAAATTACTATGCTTGAGCAAAAATCTATTGTCATCCACATTAAAAGACTGAACATACACCATGTCCTGCTTCGAAATGTTGAAAATATCCTTTATGTTGACATAGGAGGATGGATGACTAGACATGAGAAACTTATTTGACATCTTCTTATTGAGAATAGCAGCCACCTTCTCATTCCAGTTCACTTCTTCACTATAAAATGAAGCTGAAGTAAGAAAAACAGCATTATTTAGCATCAAATCATCTAGAATAGACTCCAAGTTCTTTATAAAATACATACTATGCATCATCTGATTACCTTGCGTTAACGCAAAGATCGAAGGATGAGTTCCTGTACAATATATTCTAAAGTAATGCAATATATACAAAAATACTGGCAATTGCGTAAACATAGGGACCTCTAACAACTCTGTAAGGTCAATAGCACATATACTATTAGACTTAAAAGCCTCCATTAAATCATCACTGCCAGCAAAAACATTCTCCATAACACCACCACCTTTACACCACGGCGCAATCATCTTAACAATCTCCTCATTCTCTTTTTGAAAAGATGGGTCTACAAAAAATTCCTTTACATAATTAAGGCGCCTTTTTTCCTTGGGTAACTCAAACACCTTTGTAACAGCAGCATTAATAGCATCCATATATTTATTAGCAATGTCAGGCTTTAAATATAAATCCATTAGAAGGATAAACCAATGGCTTATAAAATCACGATTCTCTGGCCTATCATCTAACCATAAAGGATTAAGAGCCAAAGACTTCACTTTAGGGTCTATAGAAAACTCCAAATATTTACCGCCTAACAAAGTAATAAAAACCTTAGATGATTTATTAATATCCACATAAAGAACCTTAGGGTTAAACTTTAAAGATTCAGATATTAAGAAATTCATTAATAACGTTTTCCCATGCGTGTAATCACCAATAATAACCGTATGACCATTATCTCTATTGTGAAAGTTAAAGAAGTATGGAGTACCAAAAATAGTTTTAAATAAACAAACATAGCCACCCCATTTTCCTTTCAATGTACCAAAAGGAAAGCCACCTAACACAGCAAATCCACCCACAAGAGAGTAATGCAAATAAAACTGCCTTTGTATATGAACGAAATTACCAGGTAACTGAGACCAAAAACACCCCTCCATTCTTAAGTCCTCTTTTACCAATGGTATGCCCAAGCCAGACATGGTGCCGTAAATCTTCTCAACTTCACTCTCTAACCTCTCTAAGCTACTTGCTAAAGCCATTACCGTTAACTGACTCTTACAAAAACGCGTATTCTGGTTATCTCCTGGAGACTCCTTACAAATTTGATCCAAAGCGCAAAACGAAGCTAAATCTCGAGAGTTACTTACGTCCATAAAAATATAACGTTGATACTCTAACTCCTTCTTCGGATCCTTTATATCAACAAAATTGATTGTTTGCGTAATTACCATTTGTTGTGGCAAAGACAAAATCTTGTTAATTCCTATTTTACTTAAAGGGTTGTACTCTTTCATAGACATCACTGAGGCAAAAAGCTTCTTTCCATCTTTTTGTACCTCTAAAGCATTATTACCAAAGGCAATCTTATACTCACCCATTTGTTTTGAAATATCAGTAGTAGTAACAGGAAGATTAACATCATCTAAATGCACTATTTTACAAAAAAACTTTAATAAGCTAGATGTATAGCCACCCCCTGGCCCTTTCTCAATACCTAAAAGCTCTGGAGAGTAGTTAGACAAATTCTTTATAATAACATTAGTAAAATTAGTTAGCTCCGCGTGAGCTTGTTGCAAAGCTTCCTCATGATGCTTTTTTAACAAGCCAAATGAAAAATACTTGATAAAGTTGATTACAGTAACTTTAATACTAATGCCAGAATGAATAATTGTCATATATAAATCATTCACATAACCATTGTCCCAATGATTACTATCAACCCATGCCTGATGTATATCTTGAGCAAACCACTCTTTAAAACTAGGTTTGTCATCGAAATTACTTCTTCTTCTTATTGTATGCAAATAAAAAGAAAATTGATTTGATGGCACATTCTTAAAAACACTGCTTACTAAAGAATCCCTTAAAGAATCATCTCCTCCACTAGCATCATAAGACAAACCTTTAATTCTCAAACCCTGCAATAACTGACCGTCTTTTGTCAACAAGGTATTCTTGTCATAATAGCAAGCATATGGAATAAACTTATGCACTACCGATTCTTCTCTTCTTCTGTTATCCTTTTGCTTATCACGCTCCGCTAACTTGGCCTGATCTCTCTTCTCTAAAAACTCTTTTATCTTCTCAAACATAAGTAATAAATTACGATATCGACATTGCTGCTTTCATTATAAATATAAAACAACAGTGATCAGAACAAAAACTTATAAAAAGTAGAATATATTATTTGATTTGCAACTTTTGTTACAGTTTTGTAGCCACAACAGCTAAAAAAACTTACTTTTTACCAACAGGCTTATTAAAGCGCCCAATATTGTAAAGGAAATCTTGAAAAGCGTTGCTATTATTGCCACGTACAGGTGATTCCCAATTTTTAGGATCCAATCTGCGCACTTTATCGTTAGTATACAACACCATCTCAGATAAAGTATCTTTTTTAAACTTCAGCTCCAATACTTTATAACGATTAATCTTAGGCTTTAATATAGCAATGCTCTTAGTTTGTAGCGCAATGTAGTACCAAATATTTTTATCAAAACTTGAAACAGCAGATGGAGAACCAAGAGCTTTTCTAACTGATGCCTTAGACGAAGAGTTGATTTTTAAAGTTTTTAAAGATTCAGCATCAAAATCATAACCATGGTCTAGCTTTTTAACTGTACAACCAGAGAACAAAATCATAACCACAACAATTAAAACAACTCTATACATTCTTATATTAAACATAAAATTATACTGGATTTTTACACAAAATTAGTTTATTTACTTCCCTTGTAGATATAAAACACTAATTATTGTTTTACAATCAGTAAGTTGTAGTTTAACTTATTTTTTAATCAATACTTTTAATCTAAGGATAAAAATGGCAGTACCTAAGAAAAAAACCTCCAAATCAAAAACAAGGCAACGCAGAGCGCATGATGCACTTAAAACAATTAACGTTGTAATGGATTCAAAAACTGGCGAACCTAAATTGCCACACCATGTTTCTTTAGAAGATGGCTACTATAAAGGAAAGCAAGTAATGCTTCCTAAACATCTTAAAGAAAAAGCACAAAAAGAAAAACCACAGAGTTAGATTAAATGAGTATAACAGGCGATAACAAACAAAATGTTATAGCACTGGACGCGATGGGAGGCGATCGCGCACCGCAAGAAGTTATTGAGGGAGCTGAACTCTTATTGCAAGATAGAGAATATCGAAATACTCATTTTCATATATTTGGCAACCAAGACACTGTAAAGCCACTCATTGACAAATGTGCTCAACTAAAACAAAAGCACACCTTCTTCAATACCAGAAACGAGGTGTCTGCTGATGAAAAACCATCAAATGCATTACGGAATTGCAAAGAATCCAGCATGTATAGATCTGTGTTAGCGCTAAAAGATAAATCCGTTGATGCGGTAGTCTCAGCTGGCAACACAGGTGCATTAATGGCTATATCGACAATTGTGCTTAGAACATTATCACAAATAAACAGACCAGCAATTATAGCAACAATACCTACTGTTAAAGGCAAAACAGCGATTCTAGATTTAGGTGCAAATGTAGAATCCAATGCTACAAATCTATTCCAATTTGCCATAATGGGCGACGCCTTTGCAAGAATCACTCTTGGTATTAATAATCCTCGCATTGCACTACTTAATATTGGCTCTGAAGAAATGAAAGGTAAGGACTCTATAAAACTAGCACACTCAATGCTTAAAGACTCCAGTTTACCAATAAACTTCCACGGCTACATAGAAGGCAATGAAATTGCAGATGGCGTTGCAGATGTAGTAGTGACAGATGGATTCACAGGAAATGTATTACTAAAAACAATGTCTGGAAATGTAAAAATATACACACACTTCCTTAAGAAAGCGTTTAGCCATAACATATTTGCAAAGATAAAGTACATAATTTCAAAATCAGTATTTAAAATTTTTGCAAAAAGCCTCGATCATAGACATTATAATGGCGCTATGTTTATAGGAATCAATGGCATAGTAGTAAAAAGTCACGGCTCTATGGACAGAGTTGGGATTTGTAATGCCATAAAAGCCGCATGCACCCTATCAACTAATAATATCAATGAACGCATTGCCTCAGACTTAAAAGAATCACAAGCTCTGGACTTAAATTAAGATACTTATGAATAAAAAGTCAGTTATAATTTCTACAGGCTCGTACCTACCAAAAAAAATAATGACAAATTACGACTTGGAAAAAACGCTTGATACATCACATCAGTGGATCCTCGAGAGAACAGGCATCATCAAACGTCATATAGGAGATGAAAATGAAACAACTACATATATGGCAACTGAAGCTGCAAAAAATGCCCTTACTAACGCGAAAAAAATCTCTGACAAACATACAAAAATAGACACAATTATTGTTGCAACAACAACACCAGACAAAACCTTTCCTGCAGTGGCAACACAAGTACAGGCAGCATTAGGCATAAAAGATGCCCATGCATTCGATGTACAAGCAGTATGCTCTGGCTTTGTTTACGCCCTATCCCTAGCCGACAACATAATAAAAGCCGATGAAGCACAAAATGTATTAGTTATTGGCGCAGACAAAATGTCAAAAATCGTAGACTGGGAAGATAGAGGCACATGCATATTATTTGCAGATGGCGCAGGTGCAGTAATTGTATCTTCAGCTTCAGAAAAAGACTCTACATTCCATAACTCAGGCATTCTAACAAAAGAATTACGCTCTGATGGAACACTAGGAGAAATTTTATATACGGATGGAGGCGTGGCCTCAACACAAACATCTGGTAATATCATGATGAAAGGACAAGATGTATTTAAACACGCTATTGAAAAAATGACATCATCATCACGCAACGTTATAAAAAAAGCAAAAGTCGATATAAAAGATGTAAAATGGCTCATTCCACACCAAGCGAATATCCGTATATTACAAGCTGTTGCAAAAAAACTAGCTGCAGATGAAAAAACTGTAATCACAACAGTAGATACACATGCTAATACATCAGCCGCTACAATCCCCCTAGCTATGGATAAGCATCATAATCGCTTTAAAAGAGGCGACCATATTTTACTTACCGCTGCAGGTGGAGGCTTTACTTGGGGATCAATCCTGCTAAAATGGTAAATTAAAAATTAATACCATTAAGTATGGAAAATAAAAAAACCATAACAAAAAACACACTTTCTACAGCAGTAACAAACAAAGTCGGACTTTCAAAGTCACATGCTGATGAACTCGTAGACCTATTCTTTAAAACCATCATACAGGGCTTAGAAGAGGATGGAGTTGTAAAAATCTCACGATTTGGAACCTTCTCAATCTTGAATAAAAAAGAGAGACTCGGACGAAACCCAAAAAGCCTAGAAGATGCTATCATTAGCTCCCGTAAGGTCGTAAGCTTTAAAGCTTCTGACATAATCAGAAATAAGTTAAACAACAGTGACAGCAAAGAATAGCACAAAAATGCTCCTTACTATTAGTGAAACTAGCGATGAGCTAGACCTCCCCTCTCATGTCTTAAGATTCTGGGAGAAACAATTCCCACAAATAAAACCAACAAGGCATAATAACAGACGATACTATACGGTAGATAATATAAAGCTAATTGTTAAAATAAAAGACCTTCTATATACACAGGGCTTCACTATAGAAGGAGCCAAAAAAGAATTAAAAAACACCAATCAAAGCACCGCCCCAACTACAAAACCTTTAGATTTCAAATCAGAGCTACTTTCAATTAGAAAAAGACTCAAAGACATATCTACCTTACTTTCTAACAACAACTTGACATAAAACTTGGCCTTTGATAAAAGCATTATGGAGTGAATAACAAGATATACAAATCATGAACTTAAAAAAAAATTCATATTGCTATTTTTGCCCTTCTATTTCCATTGTTTTCTAACGCCTCCTTTTTTATAAAAAAAACTCCTTTTTTTTGATAACGCCTTTAAACTAGAGCAAGAAGGAAAATACGAAGAAGCAATACAAAACTATGAAAAATCCATAAAATCAGATAATAACCCCACTTCTACATCTTCTGCATTTAATAACATGGCACTAATATTACAAAAATTAGGCAAAAACTCTAAAGCACTTGATGCATATAAGCAATCTATTCGTATAAAACCAAAGGCATCAACATACTCTAATATGGGACTTCTATTATCAAAAATTAATCTAAACTCTCAAGCAATGGAAAGCTACAACAAAGCAATCTCAATGGAACCTCACAATGTTGCAATACTATCTAACAAAGGATTACTCCTCACAAAGCTTGGGCAACACAACGAAGCACTAATATACTACAATAAAGCAATAAAGCTTAACCCCAACTTCAGTGATGCACATCAAGGTAAAGGAAATACTCTATCAGAACTTGGTAAAGATAGAGACGCGATAGAATCATATAAAAAAGCAATTCTATTAAATCCAAATGACGACAAATCATACAACAACATGTCAAACAACCTAGATAACATTGGAAGGTATCACGAAGCAGCAAACGCAATGACTAATGCTATAAAAATCAATCTACACATGAATACATATCACTATAACAAAGGTTTGATTCTTGCAAAGCTGTCTAGGCATCATGAAGCCATTAGCGAATTTAATATCTCAATACAACTAAACCCATCATTTATTGATGCGTATAACGACAAAGGAAATGCTTTATATAGACTAGGCAGACATCAAGAAGCTATATATGAATATGAACAAGCACTAAAAATTGATCCGCACAATAGTAGAATATATTATAACATGCAAAATGTATTAAATGTTATACAACAACAGAGATACCCCCGACAACGTCACCCCCACTACTAACAACAATTTTTTTCCTGCTAGCCGCTCTCTTTATATAAAGTCAGTAAGCAACAACTCCTAAAATAAAATATCTTGCAACCATTTTAGAATAGTAGTATTTTATTTTCATGATGAAAAAGTTAGCAATTATTTATATCTGCTTATCTACACTTGCATTACTAGCTAATGCATCATCATATGATAATAAACAACAATCTAAATATCACGTACGAGCTCGAGACTATGTTCAACAAGGAAGATATCTTACTGCATTAGAGCAATATGATAAAATACTTAAAATAAATCCCCATGACTCTGATGCTCACCGACAAAAAGCTACTGTTTTTCTAAAACTCAATGACCACAAAAGAGCAATGATGGCACTAGACGAAGCATTACGCATAAATCCAAAAAATGCTAAAGCACACTCAACAAAAGGAGTAGCGCTAATACTGCAAGGACAATATGATGATGGCATGCTGGCTATTAATAACGCAATTGAAATTGACCCCAAAGATACAAAATTATATCTGGCAAAGGGCTGGGCATTAATTCAACTAAAAAGACACCATGAAGCAATTCTTGCTTTTAATAAAGCAGCAGAGCTTAAGCCTAATGATGCTAATATACATTATCGCTTGGGACAAACATTACTTGTGATCAACAAATACCCAGAAGCTATTGAAGAACTTAATAAATCAATTGCTCTAGATCCAAAATCTCGAAAAGCCTATATAGCTAAAGGCATATCTTTATATGCACAGAAACAATATCCAGAATCTATCAAGTCATATGACGAGGCCTTAAAAATACAACCTCTAGATTCAGAAGCGCATTTCTACAAAGGCAAAACTCTTGAAAAAATGGGCAAAAACCATGAAGCTATTAAATCATATAGAAAAGCAGTAACACATAGTCAAAATTACAAAACAGCACAAAAAGCCCTAGAACAATTACAAAATAAAATATAATCGTGATAAAAAAAATAACAATACCATATATTCTATCATTAATTTTCAGCCTCTGCTGCAATGCAGAAGTACTAAAATATGAAATAACCATCAAGGATCATAAATTTTATCCTAGCGTTATTGAGGCACCTTCTGATGCTGTCATTAAACTAAAAATTACAAATCTTGACCCCACAATCGAAGAGTTTGAAAGCTTCGACCTAAAAAGAGAAAAAATCGTAATAGGTAATGGTGGTAAAATCATTGTCACCGTAGGACCACTAAAACCTGGTGAGTACATCTTTTTTGGAGAGTTTAATCCAAAAACTGCCCAAGGAAAATTAATAGTAAGAGAAAAAAAAGATGCTTAAACTATTCGTTGTGTTATTCAGAGAAACACTAGAAATATCAGTAATTCTTAGCATGTTCTTAGCAGCAACACAAAATATCCAAAATCGTAACAAATATGTTTGTATAGGACTAGCCTTGGGTATCGTTGGTGCTATAGCAATGGCAATCTCCACAGGGTATATCTCAAATATCTTCAAGGGATATGGCCAAGAAATCATAAACGCCACAATATTACTAATAGCCTCAGCTCTTATTATATGGACAATAATTTGGATTAAAGCACATACCAAGAAAGTAATTACAAAAATTAAAACTCGTTCTTCTAAAATTTCATCTGGTGAGTCATCTCTGATATCGCTATCTGTTATAGTCGCAGCAACCATCTTTAGAGAAGGAGCTGAAATTTCACTATTTTCTTATGGCATATTGTTTACCACACCAAAGCATGAGCTGCTAAATACTATCTTCGGTGGAATTGCAGGATTTGTACTAGCTTCTGCAGTGGGTTTTGCACTATATAAAGGCATTATCAGCGTCTCAGGCAAATATCTATTTAAAGTATCAACAATATTATTATCACTTGTTGCTGCAAGCATGGCATCTCAAGCCGCAATTCTTTTAGCTGCCAGTGAAGTAATAAACATACTAACAACTCCTCTATGGAATAGCAGTGCATTTCTTTCACAAGGTAGTATCTTAGGCACTATCCTAAATAACCTTATTGGCTATGTAGACCAACCTTCTGGCATAGAAGTGATTTTTTACTTTGGCACATTACTGCTTATTTTTGTTCTAAGCGATTTTATAAAGAAAGGAGAAGCAGCAACAAAGTAATTAATGTTGTAAAATATTGACGTTTGATACTAGAACTACTTCAGATCAACATGCCTGATATCTTAGCCACAGAATTTCTGCATTTCAACCTAAGAGCGAATCATACACAAAAAAACCCCCTTCTTTTTTTTGTACCCCTTAGTTATTATGCTTTTTATTTTTAAGACAAAAACCAGGAACACAACTTATAGACGAACTCTTTATAAAAAAGACCCCCCTTCTTTTCCTACAAGACACCCTAAAAAACAATATTAATATTAGTGACGTGATAATCGCGTGCAATATTATCAAAGCTTAATATATATCGCTCGTGATAGCGAACATATAGAATCTTAATAAAAAACCACTGCACACTATCTGCACTTGTAATTTTTATCAGTAATACTCTGAATAATCAGCTAATGAAAAAAGCAAATACTTGCCTGACTCTAACTCAGCTTGATATTCCTCATTTAATGCAAATTTAGGAAAGCAATCGCTAGACTCCACAAGCTTTGATATTGCGACATCTCTTTCCACTTTCTTTACATCTCGCGCAACACACTCAAATAACCCAAGCATTGCTCTCATCTCTTCACTACTAGGAAGATATAACACTTTTTTATAGTCCCTGTAAGACAGAGTAGAATCTGGAAAATAGACAACATGGTCTTTAGCTAACAGCTTAAAAGTATCAGAGTTATTATCAATAGCTTTGTTCACTCCCAGAGAATACAGACCAAAAACATAAAATAATATTTCACTGTATTCTTCAACGGGCCTTCTAATGATATGGTTATTAACACCGATAAGATCTTTATTAAAAAAAAACACGTCTTTTTTCATACTTAACAAATACTTCGATTAATATACGTCAAGTAATTCACAACTAAATAATATACGTCAAGTAATTCACAACTAAAAAAGTCAAGGTTTATTTCTTATTCAACACTTCCATGAGCTCACTCCACTCACGCTTAGTCATGCCACTTGTTTCCTGATTTGTAGTCTTACCAGCAATCATATCTTGCACCACTTGAAGACCTTTGCGAGAAACATAAGAACCATGCAAATAATATTCTTCAAATGCCTCGTAAACAAATGGACACCATTTTTTTACTAAATCTAACATAGCCTCAGCATAAACACGTATCTCATATTGTGCATGGCTATCACTGCGTAGATTTAGGAAGTGAAGTAAATTATGTAAATCTATTTTCCAATACCACTCTGTGTAGTAATTGAGTGTTAGATTCATACGCGCCAACTCTCTAGTAAGTTTTGGCTTTGAATCATCAAGAGTATTACCTTCAAAATCCTCATTGAGCATATCTGCGTAGCTCTCATAGCATCTTTCTGCATCTTCTATTAAAAGTTTACGCACTTTCTCTGATTCTTCTTTAGATAAGATATCACCCCTACCCTGCATATTAGTCTTAGACTGAACAGCACATTGCTCTGGCTCTGGAACATAAAAATCTTTGCCTAGAATAGAATAACGAGCAGAATATTCATTCACATTAGCCGTTCTATGCCTAATCCATTGCCTTGCAACAAAGATAGGTAATTTTATATGTAACTTAATTTCACACATCTCTAGAGGAGTAGTATGTCTATGCCTAACTAAATAATGTATTAAACCTCTATCTAGATTAGTCTTCTTTGTACCAGCACCATATGACACTCTGGCTGCCTGCACAATAGCAGAATCATTACCCATATAATCAATGACACGAATAAAACCATGGTCTAACACCTTAAAAGGCTTGTATAATACCTTCTCAAGCTCTGGTGATACGACCCTAGATGTTTCGCTTATTATTCCCTTATACTCTTCGCTAGACTCTTGACTCATGATGTAACCTATTGATTTTCAATAAACAGTCTATAATTATTATTTTGTCGCTGCAAGAATTTTTTTCTTGGTATCTTGAGCATTTCTATTTATAATGTAAGTTGTCTTATTCTGGTAAGACTATGACAATAAACGGTTATTTGGAATAAACGTTACGGACCCGGGGGCGGTACCCGGCGCCTCCACCAAAAAAACAATGGGGGCGAATTAGTTTCGACGTGCGCAATAAAGAGATGATTTTTGTCCAGAGCGATACCGCTGGTCCTTACGGACAAAGGTTCAATTGCAATAAATGCAAACGAAAATAAACAACCTGTATTAGCAGCTGCTTAATTGCACAGCTAATACGCGGTCTGCAGGCACCGGGCAACAGAAGCCTGCATTTATTTCGGGGAAATTCATGCCAAAAAAACACATTAACTACGAAAAGTTAATAGACATCTCAATGCATAACATTGTACGTGAGTCTCTTAAAACCATTACAGACTCAACAACCCCTGGCAATCACCATTTTTATTTATCATTCATTACTACTGCTCCTGGCGTCATTATCCCAGAGCATTTAAAGGCAATATATCCCAAAGAAATGACAATTGTACTTCAGTACCAATTTGAAGATCTAGAAGTAAGAACACATGATTTTAGTGTAAACCTTACATTCAATGGCAAAAAATCACATCTAACAATACCATATAAAGCATTAACATCATTTACAGATCCAAGCGTAAATTTTGGTATTAAATTCCAATATTTCGAAAGAACTTATAAAAACAAGGAACTAAAAAAAGAAACAAAAGAGCAATATACATCAAATATTAAATACACATCTCAAAAACCAATAACAATACAGCAGAAGAATCAAACTAGTCACAATATTTCTACAAAACAAAAAAATAACGTTATCCAGTTAAAGTCCTTCCAAAAAAAACCTAAAACTCCTAAAGAGAAAAATAGCAAATAATCGTTACTTTCTTATAAAACCCCACATCACTTTATGCCTTGCAGTGATCAAGCTATCAAAGATCAATGTTCTTATGAAAACAATATCAAGGTTACAATAACCTCACATCCGACGAAACATCAATTTTTATATCTACCTTATTTGCCCAATATGCCTACAATATCACCTCTATGCTTTCTACAAAACATCTTCAACATTGTATAATAGTTACAATTTGCTAGAATAATTTTATTTATATCAAAGCAATATAATGAGTGGAAAGCCTAATAGCGAACCCAGTATTTTGTAGTACATCTAGTAACAATGAAGAGGAAAGTGATTTAACACCTAACTAAAACAATCAAACAAACTTTAAGCTTATCTCAAATAAACACATCCAGAAGAACAAGATGCCAGGGCCAATGGCTTTACTCAAGCAATACGACAATGATGCCACAACCACATTATCACCTAACCCCAAAGACAACAAGTGGACTGGAGAGTCAATTCTCCAATAATATCCAACAACCAGTCTCTAACCACATAATGCCATATGAAGAGGATATAAATACATGGACTGCACCTAACATAAACGGATACAGCATTAGGCCACTCAACTTATCTTGATCACGAAGCTGAGTAACGGCAGAGATGTAGATTCATACTAAATATAGCAATCTTATGAGAGATTGTCACACTCAACAATATTTAGCTTATAACAATATGTCCACCAGAGTATATCAAGGAATGAAACGGGAAAATAAAAAACAGATAAGTTAAGGAGTAATAATGCGTTATTTTAGCATGAAACAGTCAAAAAGTCAAGCAAAGCAAAACTACATCAGCTTTAGAATCATCTACCTCCAACGGCAATTGATAATCTGCTATATAATGATTATGCTAAACTATTTATTTTTAATCATCCCAAACCAAAAAGTTGACTGATACTAAGAAAGATGTATAAAATGATTAAAATATTAATAGGAAAAAGATGAAACCAGCTAGCAGATTTAAAAGATTTATTGCATATATAGTAGATATTATTCTCGCTTACCTAATCACATGGCCTATATTTAAAGCAGTTGAAATCATCTACTTCCCCAATATAAAAGAGATTCACCTATACCAGCCATATTTAATTATTACATTTACAACCTCAATAATATTATGGGCATTATATGTTGTGTTTTTTGAATCTTCAAAATATCAGGCTACACCAGGTAAGTTATTGCTTAAACTTTATGTAGCTACAAGTGACAACAAAAAAATTACTGCAATGCATGCATTCGTTAGATACGTAATATTCTGCATCCCAAGCGCACCATATCTAACTACTACGATAATTTTTGTGCCAACATTATATATGAGCAAGGAAATGAGTATTTCAGAAGCGCTTATAACTCTTACAACACTTGCTTTGTCTCTACTCTTATTGCTAATATGGTATATACCAATATACTTCACTAAAGAAAGAAAATGTGTACATGATATGATAAGCGACACTAGAGTTTACACTAAAACAAAATCATAGTTATTTCGCGTAAATACGATTTTTGACGCGGAGATCAACGACACGGTACGAAAAGCTTTTAAACTCTTGCTTGCTCTTTGCAAGTTCTACAAATTTATTCCAGGCCTCAACATAATGCTCTTCTGGTAGATATAGCTCTGTTCCATTATCAAAAATAATATTCCAACGCCTGTCACCAACCCACACAGCTGAGACAACCTTCTTGTGGATATCTAGATCATCATGTAATAATGCCAATAGCTCAGGAGTTCTCTCAGGCGCATTCTCACCTACAATAATTATAAATTTACCCACATCTTTACTGTTACGTATTTTGAGAGTGCTACCGTTACTGGCAATAAAAGAAAATTTATGATTATGCTGCCATATTGCAATTGGAACCCTAGACAAAATAGATACCTTAATCTTGGAAGGCAGTAATCTTGTAACAGAAACCCTACCTATACAATCAATATTCTCTAAATCTGCTCTTATCTCTTCTACAGAAGCTAATAATGTCGGAGTTCCTTTATATTTATCAAGCACAGAAACATTAGCGACCTGACAATTATCATCTTCACCAACAACCTCAATATCTTTTATCAGGTATCCCATTTTGTGACTCAGATGATCAACATTCTTAATAATAAAATCTGGCATTAAGCTTTGATTAAAATAAAACGAGTATGCAAAGAAAAATACTACAGCCACGCAAAAGCCTAGAGAAAACCTAAACCACCATAACTTAATTTTGCGCTTCCTATTTAGAAGCTTCTGATTTCTAACTGCTTTACTGCGATAAACCATCTTTCACCAAAATATCAATTACTTGTGTGAAGCTTATTCCCTTAACCAAACAAACCTCAGGCACGATAGAAAGAGGTGTTAATCCAGGATGAGTATTAATCTCTAGCACATAAAAACCCTTATGAGTTTTATGCTTTTCTTCTGGATTATAACGAAAGTCAATTCTGCTAACCGTCTTACAATCAAATATGTGATGTACCTTTTCTGATATACGTAACGCCTCCCTTTCTTCCTCTTTAGACAAAGGAGCAGGGATAAGATGCTCTGCCATATTATCAGTATATTTTGTTTCATAATCATAAAATCTTTTCTTAGTAGGTATAATCTCAACTATACCCTGCGCCTTACCAGATAACACTGGCACTGCCAACTCTCTCCCCGGAATATATGGCTCAACAATCGATTCATTGCCATATTTCCACTGATAATCACTAAACTTAAATTTATCACCTGGAAATACAACCTCAACACCAATACTAGAACCCTCTGACAAGGGCTTAATTACATACGGCCTTGGGATTGGATCATTATCACCAATCTTCTTTGCCTCCGCACGATTTATAATAACAGCAGCTGCACAATTAATATGATTGGCCTTCAGAATATTATGTGACATCTTTTTATTAAATGCCAATGCAGATGATAAAATACCAGAATGTGTATATTTTACATTAATCATATTTAACAATGCTGGCACATGACCATCTTCACCATAAGTGCCATATAGACCATTAAAGACAATATCTGGTTTAAGGTCTCGTATCACCTCTAACAAATCATTGCCCATATCAACTAAGGTCACCGCATAGCCAAGCTCTAATAGGCTTTCCTGTATATTCTTGTGAGAAAGAATCGACACATCCCTCTCTGAAGACAACCCACCATAAACAAGTGCCACATGAATTTTATTATTTGTATTATTGTGTTTTGAAACTACTTTTTTACCAACTACACTCTTACGATATGACATGATTAATAGCGACCCATGAGTTTTATTTCCCATTGTAACATTATACCAGTCTTTATGTAAACCTTCTCTCTTACTATTTCTCCTAAGTATTCTAAATCTTGTGCTGTAGCATTTCCTAGGTTCAATATAAAATTACAATGCTTCTCAGAAATTTGAGCATTACCAAATCTATACCCTCTTAAACCTGCCTGATCTACAAGCTCCCAGGCACTTTTGCTATTCTTGGGATTCTTAAATGTCGAACCACCTGTTTTCGTACGAATTGGCTGTGCATCTTCCCTTTTTTTAGAAATTTGATCCATGCGCTCTTGAATCACTTCCCTTTTCTGAGATTGTAACACAAAGATTGCTTTAGTAAAAATATAACCATTAGAAACTTTATTTGTACGATAGCCTAAACCAAGCTGTTCTTTATCTAAAACAACAATGCTACCATCATTTATATTGACCGCTTCAACAGAAACCAGACAATCTGCTATCTCCTGACCATAACAGCCAGAATTCATTGCAATCGCACCACCTATCATACCAGGAATACCAATAAGAAACTCCAAGCCAGATAGTTCTTTTTCTAGTAAAAACAAAGCAAGATTGTAATCTAAAACTGCACAACCAACCTCAACCTTATTACCATCAACATTAATATTAGCAAACTCACGTCCTAATTTTATTACTACGCCATCAACTATATTGTCTCTAATAATAATGTTAGAACAAGCACCTAAAATATTAATATCGACAGACTTAGGCTTGTTTTTAATAAAAAAAGACAAGTCCTGAACATCAGATGGTTTATATAGTATTTCAGCCTTACCACCCACATTAAACCAGGTATTTTTAGCAAGGCTAAAGCCTTCTCTATACTGCCCCCGCACCTTTGGTAATAACTTTAGTAACGTACTAACCATCTATTTGACTTGGCACCTCATAAGCCCATTTTGTAATATCCCCCGCACCTAAAAACATTACAATGTCATTTTCTTTGCATCGTTTTTTTATAATATCAGGCAAAAGCTCTGATGATTTTAAATAATCAACTTCGATCTTATGATCTTCCTTCTTTACTCTATCTACTAGAGTAGTACTGTTAAAACCATCTATAGGCTTCTCACTTGCTGCATAAACATCTGCAATATATAGAATATCAGCACCTGAGAAACTTTTAGCAAAACGATCAAATAAATCTCTCAATCTTGTATATTTATGAGGCTGAAATACGATAAAAAGCTTGCCACCAGTTAATGATACAATATTTTTTGCAGCACCTAAGGTCGCTACTATTTCCTCCGGATGATGAGCATAATCATCAACAAAAGTAACTCCGTTCTTCTTGCACGTAATAGTGAAACGACGCTTTACACCAGAAAAGTCGCTAATGCCTTTTATAATAGCTTCGTCTTCAATAGATAATTTTAAGGCAATAGCAACCGCAGCTAAAGAATTTTTAACATTATGCACACCAGGAACAGTAGTAAATACATTTTTTATAGTATGATTCCTAAGCTTCTTAGAGCAAACCACATCAAAACTATACCCAAAGTCTTTTTGTTTTATATTAATAGCTTTAACATCTGGTTCGCCATCAAACCCATAAGTAACAACCTCTTTATGCTCCAACTTCTTTAACAAATGCCTTACTTCTTCATTATCAGTACATAAAATACCAAAACCATCAGAAGGAAGTTGATCTATATAACGGAAAAAAGATTTCTTTAAATTATCATAACTACCGTAAAAATCTAAATGCTCCGAATCAATATTAGTAATAACCGCAATATCAGAAGGAAGTTTGACAAATGAGTTATCTGACTCATCCGCCTCCGCCACCACAATATCACCACTACCAATATAAAAATTTGTTTCTTTGTTATTAATAATACCGCCATTGATAACAGTGGGATCTAACCCAGCAGCCTCTATTACAGATGCAACAATAGCAGTAGCGGTAGTTTTGCCATGAGTACCCGAAACAGACACCGACTTCTTTTTGTGTCTCATTAACTCAGCTAAAATATCAGACCTATGCAAAACTGGGATGTTGTTCATATTGCAGTATTCTATCTCAACATTATCATCTTTAATGATAGAAGACCTCACACACACAGAAACCCCAACCAAGTTAGACTTGTAATGACCATTAAAAATGTTAATACCATTTTGCTGAAGACGTTTCACATTCTGATTCTCAGATATATCAGACCCCTGAACTTTAAAACCATTATAAGCCAATATGGGCGCTAAAGCACTCATGCCTATTCCTCCTATACCAACAAAATGTATTACATCTTTTTTAGATAATGCCTTAGTTATGTCTTTAGTCTTCATACCGTTTCAATAATTGATAAAGACACTGCATAATCGGCATCATCACTTATAGATAAGTGAATTTTATAGCTCTTAACCTTAAACACGTCTTTAATATATTCATCCAAGTCAGAACTTATATCATAATGGGGTTTTCCAAGCTTGTCATTTACAATACAAATATCACTCAAAAAAATTTTATCATTAAAACCAGTACCAATAGATTTAACAAATGCTTCTTTTGCACTAAATCTTTTGGCTAAATAGTTGTTTTTCTTTGCTTCAGACAGGTTATGAAATACTTCTTTCTCTTTCTTATGCAATATTTTCTTTAGCAACTTATCACCATACTTGCTGTATAAATCTCCCATTCTTTGTGTTTTAACTATGTCAGTACCAATGCCAAGTATCATCTTTTCTCCTTAATCTTTGCTAAAACGTTCAACAGAATGAATACAAGCTTTACTAAGCAAAGCTGTTTTAATGTTTGATAACTGACTTAACCCCCTAACCTCTACATCAATCAGAATATCAAAAAAATCTGGCGCCCTACTGCTAATTCTAAAATTAGAGATATTACAACCATATTTCGATGCTTCAATAGCTATAACAGCAAGACTACCAGGCTTATTAAGACATACAACCTTTAACATAGCAGAATAAACACTCTTAGCACTATCACGATCCCACGATAAATCTAACCATGTTTCTGGAAATTGCGAATAATTCTGCAAAACTTCACAATCTGATATATGCACCACTATTCCCTTTTTGACTTGTTGTATACCCACAATATTATCCCCAGGAATTGGAGAACAACAAGGCGCATAATGCACAGCCACCCCAGGAATCAATCCCTTTATTGATACCTGGTTAATGCTCTTTTGCTGCGGAAATGATAGCTCTACTTCATCTTCATGGCTATTGCCATCAGAATGCATTGAGGATATCTTTTTAAGTATGTTATTTTGAGAAATACGCCCTTCTCCTATGGTAGTAAACAAATCTTCTACCGTATTCTTGTCATAAAAAGATCGTATGTCATTTAGTATCTCATCTGACATTTTGATGCCCCTCTTTTCTAATAATTGAGCAAGCAAAACTCTCCCCAAATTCATGTACTCTTTTGTTTTCTCTTCTCTAATAGACTTTCTAATCTCATTAAGCGCTTTACCAGTAACTACAAATTTTTCCCATGAAGGAAGTGGCTTATGATCTTTGCTAGTAATGATTTCTACTTGATCGCCATTCTGCAATAATGTTCGTAGTGGAGCCAATTTATGATTAATCTTTACACCAACGCATTTATTGCCAAGATCTGAATGCACAGAATATGCAAAATCAATAGCACTAGCCCCCTTAGGCAAAGCAACCACACCACCTTTCGGAGTAAAGCAAAATACCTGATCATCGTACATCTCCATTTTTGTATTTTCTAAAAACTCACCCGAGTCTGAAGATGTATTTAAAATATTTATTAACTCTTTTAACCAATTATTGGTTTTAACATCAGGGTAATAAAACTCATCCTGTTTATAAGTCCAATGAGCAGCAATACCATATTCTGCAACTCTATGCATTTCTTTTGTACGAATTTGAATCTCTACCCTTTTCTTACCAGGTCCAATAACAATACTATGCAACGATTGGTAAAAATTCTTCTTTGGTAAACTGATAAAGTCCTTAAACAAACCAGGAACCATATGATATTTAGAATGAATAGCACCTAATGCTCTATAACAATCCTCTACATTATCAACTGTTACCCTAAAAGCCATAACATCTGATAACTGCTCAAAGCTCACCATCTTCTTTTGCATCTTCTCCCAAATAGAATATGGTGACTTCTCTCTCCCAGACACCTCAGCTCCTATACCAGAATCAGCTAAAATACTAGCAATAATATCCTGTATAGTTGCTATAGTCTTACCGTCACTACTACGAAGTAATTCAAGCCTTGTCATAATAGAGGCCTTTACCTCTGGATATACTTCGTTAAATGCCAAATCTTGCAACTCCTTTTTTAAAGCTTGCATACCTATGCGCTCTGCTAGCGGAGCATATATTTCCAAAGTCTCTTGTGATTTTTTATAACGCTTCTCAGGTTTTTGAATATGGCATAACGTCCTCATATTATGCAATCTATCTGCTAACTTAACAATAAGAACACGTATATCTTTTGAAATTGCCAATATTAATTTCTTGAAGTTCTTTGCTTGCACAACGCTTTCACTTTTATTTTCGATGCGCGTAAGCTTTGTCACTCCATCAAGAAGCTCGGTAACTTTACTACCAAAATGCTCTTCTATCTCACTTAAAGTAACCTCGGTATCTTCAACAACGTCATGAAGCAAAGCTACAATAATCGTAAGACTATCTAATTTAATGTCAGCTAATATGTGAGCAACCTCTAAAGGATGAGAAAAATATTCCTCTCCAGAAGCCCTTAATTGCCCCTTATGGTGTTTCCTTGAAAATAGTGCAGCTTTCTCAACGCTAGACACATAGTAGGATTTGTCGTAATTATTAACTTTAGTAACTAAGGATGATATTTCGTCTGAATACGCATTGCCTTGGTTACCCTTTAATAACATTACACAATTACCCCAAAGCTTTACTCATCGTCATCAAAGTCATAATTTTCAACAGATATGGCATCTTCAGTAGAATCATCTTCGGAGCTCTCTTCACCCTCTCCCTCTACTGCATCTGTCTCTACTTCAGCCGCTGTTTCAACAAAAGATGTCTCTTCTTCTAATACATCTTGAGAAGCAACATTTTTTCTTAGACTAGCAATATAAGCACCTTGTAGGGCATCTCTTTCATGGACATGGTCCGCAACTTCTCTTAAAGCAATTACAGCACTCTTATCATTATCTTTGTTCATATGAGATAAAGATCCACGCGCTATTTGTTTAGCCCTAAAACCCGCTAAAACTGATAGCTCAAATCTGTTACCAATTACTTCTAAACAATCTTCGATAGTTACTCTTGCCATAAAAACCCTTATTTCTTATATGTGTATATTATATATAAGCATAGATTCCACATCTCTGCAACTGCTTTCGATATAAAAAACAACTTGATTTCAATATAAAACTTTGTTTTTTATGAAACATATGATAATTAAATGAAGAATAATAAAAATACAAGTAAAGGGAAAAATAGATGGATATCAATAAAATATCTCATGGTAAGAATCCTCCAGAAGAAATTAATGTAATAATTGAAATACCAGGAAACTCCCCTCCTGTGAAATACGAAATTGACAAGGATTCTGGCGCTATATTTGTAGACCGCTTCGTTCAAGCTGCAATGAGCTATCCATGTAACTATGGATTCATTCCTCACACATTATCTGATGACGGTGACCCAACAGATGTATTAGTCATAGCTGACATGCCTCTATTACCTGGATGCGTAATTGCAGTTAGACCTATAGGCGTTTTGATGATGGAAGATGAATCAGGCTTTGATGAAAAAATCTTAGCAGTACCAACAAAAAAAGCACATCCTCTCTATAAAGATATTGAATCTCACAAGGATCTACCTGAAATCTTGCTAGATAAAATTGAACATTTTTTCAAGCACTACAAAGAACTAGAAAAGGAAAAATGGGTTAAAATCGTTGGCTGGGAAGATAAAAATAAAGCAAAAGAACTGATTGTTAATGCTATAGAAAGAGAAAAACAGCAGAAATAAAAGATTTGCTTTTATTACAAAATAATTGTAGAATTGCGGTCGTGGCGAAATTGGTAGACGCGCAGCATTGAGGGTGCTGTTCCTGAAAAGGAGTGGAAGTTCAAATCTTCTCGACCGCACCACTTCTTTTGAAGATCTGTACCTCAATATTTGAAGCAAGTATGCACCTGCTTAATTGCAGCTTTGTGTTTTTGAATAATTAAAGTGGAGAGAGGTACATGACTAAAGATATAGTAGCTTTAGCTAATACCACAGATCAGTCTTTTTCTAAAGACAAAGTTACAAAAACTATTAATAATGCAATTGATAAACATGACCTCAGTGCATTAAAAACCATTATATCAAACACACACTATGCTGACTTAGCAGACTACCTAAATTTTGCTACCTACGAACAAAGACATATAATTGTAAAGCTACTAGATAAAAACATAGACCCCCTGATCTTATTAGAATTTGATCACGAGGTTCTAAAACCATTAGTAGAAATTTTTGGAATCACCCGCTTTGCTACAATGGCAATAAAGCTTGATAATGATGAAATCGTTTCTTTACTCGATAACTTATCTTACTCAATGCAAAAAGAAATTTTATCATCTTTCCCTCAAACAAAAAAACGCCTAATACTAAAAGCACTATCCTACCCTAAAAACAGTGCAGGTATTATCATGCAAACTGCATATGTGTCTATAGAAGACAACAAAACCATTGGTGATACAATAGATTACATTGTGGGCAACGAAAATCTTACAGAAAATTGCGAAGATATTTTTGTAACAAATAAATCTCAAAAACCGATAGGCATTATCCATATTAGTAAATTGCTACGCCATAAACGCAATGTAAAAATAAAAAAAATCATGGATAAGGAAATTCAAACCATAGACGCCTTTCTAGATAAAGAAGATGTAGCATATAAATTTAAACATTACGATCTAAGCTCCGCTCCAGTTATAAATAAGCAAAATAAAATCGTAGGAGTAATCACAATTGACCAAATACTAGATGTTATTGAAGAAGAAGCCGAAGAAGATCTAATGCGGTTAGGTGGGGTTAGAATAAGCGACCTGTATTCCGCCTTGTTAAAAACCACAAGCCAACGTTTTCCATGGCTGTTCTTTAATCTACTAACAGCATGTATGATCTCTTTTGTAATCTCAAAATTCCAATATCAAATTGAACAATTAGCTATTCTAGCTGCCATCATGCCTATAGTTGCCTCTATGGGAGGAAACGCAGGAACACAAAGTGTTACCATTATAATTAGAGCTATTGTGAATAAAGAAGTGACAAGCTACAACACCATACAAATTGTTTTCAAAGAAATTGGCGCCTGTGCACTTAATGGGCTAGTATTAGGCCTATTAGGCGGCGTCATTTTATTTTTCTTATATAAAAGCTATGCACTTTCTATTATTTTTGCACTTGCAGTATTAATTAACTTCACACTTGCTGGACTCTGGGGAACAGTTGTGCCACTAACACTTAGTAAAGTGAGAGTAGACCCTGCACTTGCCTCCGGAGTGTTTGTAACATTTCTTACAGATCTATTAGGATTTTTTATCTTCCTAACATTAGCTTCTCTTCTTATTCTTTAAAAAATACTGGAATTACAAAATTTTCTGTTTTACCCTACTTGTTATTAACATTTTATCGAGGGGAAAATCATGTCAGAAAAGAAAACACTAAAACAATGTATGGCAGAAATTGCTACAAAAGCAACAGAAACACATTGCCCACATGCAGAAGCAATTACTCATTTTAACTCTAAAGCACAACAAGAACATATTGGTGACAACGAAATCATAGCACGAATCAAACGAGAAATGCATGAACATCTTTCTAAAAGACATATTGACGAAGAAATAAAGGCGCATATTAGTGAAGAATGCCTAACACATTTTGCTCATGTTCTAGGCTACAGTGAGCAACCAATAGAATATACAGAAGGCAGCCTTTAATACATAATATACAAAAAAACACCGCACCTAAAGATACGGTGTTTTTTATTAAGAAAACCTGGACTTTTTTATATTAAAGCTCCCCTTGTCCGTCAGCAATTTGTTTTTGCGCATTATCTTGCGATGCTTCTCCAAGCAATAATGTAGACCCATCACCAATAGAACCTGGACCTTGTGGAGCTTGAACTAATTGCTGGGTCATAGTAGCAAACTTATGCAGTGCTAGCTTTGCAATTTCGTTATCAAGTGGAGTTTCCATTTGGAAATTAAATTCACAGAAGTCTAATATAACACTATTTAACTTAGCATAGTTATAACAGTAGTGCTTTGCATGACCTGTCACCATATCAACTTGATCTTGGAAGTGCCGATCAATGTCACCACTAGCATACTCAGGCAATGTATCCTTTGCATCTTGATCATCATCCGACACATACGCTTCTGATTCTACTTTTTTAGTTTTTATATCTTCTTCTTTCTTAGCGTCATCAGCAGGAAAAAATGATGGTAACACAGAAGAAAACCACCCTGACAATAGATTTTTATAACCGCTATTACCATTATTAGATACAACATTTTCCCCATCTTTTAATTGATGCTCGCCTTCGCTTGAATCTTGATCTAAAATCTCTTTATATACAGATACTATTGGGAAAAACTCATTAACTGCACGCACAGGGTTATTTAGAGCAAACTTAGCAGCCTCTCCATACTTACCTCCCCAAACTGCGGATAATTCCTGAAGCAGATCTGGGCTACCTAATAACTCTGGTACTGATTTAACAGAATTCACTTTATCTAATGCATCTGTAAATGCTTTTACAGCACTCTTAGTTTCTTTATAAACCATATGATCCTTGTGTCCCTTATATGCACCTAGCACAATATGTTTAACATAATCTTTATTATCGCTACTACCTTTGATAGAGCCCCAAAGAAAAGCTGCATTTTTATCAATTTTATTGGTAACCATCTCTTTTATAGTATCCGCAAAACCCTTTGGTACTTCTGCTTTAGGATCAGGCTTATACTCAATTTTGTTTTTTGTAGCAAAATTCCCTATAGCATTTATAGACCCCTTCAAAGAAAGCATATATTTTGCCATCAACTTGTTATACACTGGAATCTTTACAATTTTACTTTCTTTAAATTTACGCCCCATAAAAACCTCAATTATTCATTTTATCTAGGTGTGCTTTATACAAATCTTACATCTTTGTCAATAACATTTAACTGTTTTGTAAAAAGTTTTTGTAATTCATGTTTACATTGTATGTTGGACAGAAAGAGTCTGATTTGTAAAAATACAAAGTAGTCTTATTATACCAAATTATAATATTGCTTTATGGCATATACATCTGTCATACCAGCAATATAATCTAGCACCACCTCTTCTAACAAATTATCATCTAGCTTTTGATACCAAGATTGAGGCAACTTCTTTGGATCATTTACATATATCTGAAAAAGCTCCGTTAGCAGCGTCACATAAAAGTCTAAACTATCAATAAGCTTCTGATTCTTATACATATTCTTAAATAGAAAATCTCTCAACTGCTTAAGCTCTTTAAAAACAAGATCGGAAAATTGTACTAATAACCCATTATGCTGCTTTACATCATCCAATGTTTTTATCTTGTGCTTTACTAAAGCTGCCTTAGTATTACTGACAACATCACGCATTATATAAAATGACAATTCCCTTGAAAGCTTATATGGCAACCTACTCTCATCTACAGAATCTTTACTTTGAGATTTTATCTCTTTTACCCTATCAGATACTATTTTTATATCTAGTAAACTATCAAAACTAAATGAACCAGCACGCATCCCATCTTCAATATCATGAGTCATGTAAGCAATATCATCAGCTAAATAAGATACTTGCGCCTCTAAACAAGGATATAAATCCAGCTCTAGATTATACACATTCTGACTATAGTTACTAATAAATTTTGGGGCCTTGCCGTCAGTATTCTCACCATTATGCTTTACAAGCCCCTCAAGGATTTCCCAGGAAAGATTTAAACCATTATACCCCATATACTGCTCTTCTAGATCAGTTACTATCTTAAAACAATGAACGTTATGATCAAATTTACCATGCGTGATCTTAGACAATGCATCCTCACCCGCATGACCAAATGGTGGATGACCAAGATCATGTGCCAAACATAAAGCTTCCGTTAGATTCACAGATAACCCCAGATTAGCAGCTATCACCTTACCAATTTGAGCCACCTCTAAAGAATGTGTAAGCCTTGTTCTATAATAATCAGCCTTTGTATAATCATTAACAAACACTTGAGTCTTATAAGAAAGCCTACGAAATGCAGCAGAATGTATTATACGGTTAATATCCTCCTGAAAAGGATCACATAAACCAGCGGACGATGAATGATGCAACCTCCCTCTAGAATTATCAGAAGTAACTGCGTATAATTGTTTTTGACTATTGAACATTAAAATATTATAATAACACCGTTATTAATTATTATATTAAAATGCCAAAAACACAAGATTCAATTACAGTCAGTGATAATGCATTCAAAAGAATCGAGGCTATCACTGCACCAAAACAAGAAGACGCAGGTAAAAAATTGCGCATTTCTGTAAATAGCGGCGGCTGCTCAGGCTTTCAATATAAATATACTTTCGAACATAAGGTTAAAGACGATGACCTAGTATTCACTAAAAATGGATCCTCTATCATTATCGACCCAATCTCCAGCCAGTTCCTCAAAGGCTCAGTAATTGATTACAAGGAAACTTTAGGGTTTGCAAGCTTTGAAATCTCCAATCCAACCGCTCAAAGCAAATGCGGCTGCGGAAACTCTTTTTCCGTTTAAAATTAAGTGAATGCAAATAATTCTCTATTTTCTAGCAACATTATAAGATTTGCTAAACCCGTATCCTAATAGCTCTTTATCTTCAATTCTATTAGAATTTTATAGTAACTAATTGCTATGGTTTTGCCACATCCGTTATAAGGAAAAGAGTTTATAATAAGCAAAAACATGATGATGGATAGCAATTACATCATTTCAACTTAAAGGCGAGTGCCTTGTAAAAAAACCCCCCTTTATTTTCCTAAACCCCTAGTAATCCAATACTTCACTTTTTGCACCAAAAACAAAAAATCTCAACCTGAGAGCGAGTGCCTTGTAAAAAAAAACCTCTGCTTTCACATTACGTCATTGCGAGGAACAAATAGTGACGTGGCAATCTTGTTCAATACTGCAGGAGATCGCCGCTATGACGGAGACGACAGCAAGAAATGCAGCCCCCGTGACGACGTTGCACATAGAAACAACAAACTTTTAGTGATAAAAATAAAGGTACAAATACAAGAAAGACAATATTAAATATTATAGCATAAAAGCACTAAAAAAGCAAGCAAATCTATCTGACAATACGACTATTATTAAATAATTTGTTTTGTGTAGACACATAAGGTTCTACGGTATATTATTACCATAAAATTTTCTAAATTTGAGGAATAATCATATGCAACAAATGGACCTAACAGGATCTATCATTGTAGCATCACCCAATGTCGAAGAAGAGTCATATTTTGCAAAAACCGTGATCTACATTGTGAAATACTCTACTTCTGAGGGCACAGTGGGACTAATTATCAATCAACCCCTAAATAAACTAGAAAACACCTTATATGTAAAGCATGACGACAAAGACCTAAAACTCAAGCATCTTGATGTTTACTCTGGTGGACCTGTGGATACCGACAAGGGCTTTATCTTGCATTTTGATAGTAGTATCCAAAAGAATCATCACCCAATCCAAATAACTTCTAATATAGATAGACTCAAAACAATGCTGCAAAAGAGAAAAAAACACCAAGATAGCTTGTTTGTATTTGGCTATTGTGGATGGGATGCAGGACAAATTGAAAATGAGATTATTGAAAATCATTGGCTAGTATTACCCAGCACAAATAAAACCATTGTATTTGATACACAAAATAATAAAAAATGGTCCACTGCACTATCTGCACTAAATATTGGCCCAGCAAGATACTCCTTAAATATAGGACATGGATAGAAATGAACATGAAAAACACCACAGATATCATTGATGAAGTAAAGCAAGATATCAGTAACGAACGAACTATGAATATCATCCGTAACTACGGCAAGCATATTATAACTGCAATTGTAGTATTTATAGTTGCTTTTAGCATTTATATGTATATGGGTAACCGTGTAATTGATAAACAAAAAGCGTTAGCAGAAGAATACCAAGCTATTTTTCTAAACTCCCCCCCATCAATAGAGAAACAAACTACTATTGAAAATTACATCAAGAAAACTGAAGATAATATTTTTGAATATCTTGCGACATTCCAGTATGCGCATATCCTTTCAAAAAATAACCAGGCAACACAATCTATTGAGATCCTACTAGCTCTTGCTGAAAAAAATAAATTTGCTGAAATGTCAAATCTTGCATTAGTACAAGCATCTGAAATTATCATAGAAAAATCGGCTACTGGGCATAGAGATAAAACAATCTCATTATTATCCTCAAGAATAGAAGATAATAATAGCAAAACCCCCCACTTCTATATAATGCAAATAATACTAGCTCAGCTCTTGATTGACAAAGGAGAACTAAAAGCAGCAAAGGAACTTTTAAAGAAAATGGATAACGGTACTCCGTTACCACCAAATATAAAACTTTTAAGAAACATGCTATCTAATACAATTTTTACTAAGAAACATGAATAACATAAAAAACGTTACATACATTGCCCTATTTCTATTATTAGCTTCTTGTTCATCACAGGAAAAGATAGATAATTTAGACAAATACGAAGTAGTATACTCAGAAACACCAATAGTGGAAGTAGATGAAACTATCAAGAATCATCAAATAACAATACCACATGCGGAAATAAACTATCAGTGGCCTAATAGTAACATGGTGCTATCAAAAATACCGAAAAATATCCAAGTTACATCCTCTTTAAATGATCACAACACATATCAATTATTCAAAGGCAAAGATAGTCCAATTAACCTTCAAAGAACACCAGTAATATACAAGGGAACCATGTATGTTATGGACTATAGCAGCAAACTTTATGCTTATAGCCTAAACAATCTAAAACAACCAAAATGGGTGGTAAAAATAGAAGATGCGTCTAATGAGTTACTAGGAGGAGGCATCTCCGTTAACAACAACATTATTGTGGTAACGTCAGGCTCCAATATCGTAACAGCATTTGCACTTGACGGCACCGAAATATGGAAACAACAACTAAGTAATATCTCACGATCTATACCAAACATCAAAGACAACAAGATGTTCATCAATACTATAGATAACAGATTATACTGCTTAAGCCTTACCACAGGAGGTATTATATGGTTCTATCAAGGCGCCAATGAAAATTTACACACACTACAATCACCTTCACCAATTATACATAACAACCTGGTAATACATGCATTTTCTCTAAATGAAGTATCTGCTCTTAATATAGATAATGGACAATTAATATGGAATAGCGATCTTTCTAACTACAAAGTATCATCTACCAATATTAATGATGTCGATTTAACCCCTATAATAAGCAATAGCACCATATTTGTCTCAAGCTTTGCTGGCGACCTTTCATCCATAAACCTAAAAAATGGCTTTGTAGAATGGACAAGAGACAAAGCAGGTAGCAGCATAGCCACATGGAATGCCGGTAACCACATTTACTCAGTTACAAAAGAAGGTTACTTGGTTGCCACATATACCCTAACTGGCAGCGTCCAATGGGCAAAAAAGTTAGAGGATATGGTCCCACAAAAAGAAAGAAAAAATATTTCTTTCACTGGCCCTATAATGATTAATGGCCTGCTATATGTAGCATCATCAAATGGTCACCTACTCAAAATATCTATTAACCAAGGTAAACTTGTAAAAACTGTACCAATTGCAAAAAATAACTACGCCTTTCCTGTAGTAGTGGGACAAACCTTGTATCTTCTCTCGAAAGAAGGATCATTAACTATTGTATACTAGGATCAAAATAAATGTTTACCATTTCTATTATAGGCAGAGCAAACGTAGGTAAATCTACTTTTTTTAATAAACTAGCCCACCAAAAAATCTCCATTGTTTTTGACAAGCCAGGTACAACTATAGACTACAAAGAAAAAGCAATAGACTTTGGAGACCTAAAAATCAATCTTGTTGATACAGGTGGGTATACCTATAACAAACAAAAGCATCCACTACATAATGAAATCAATAAAGCAACAGAAGCAGCCATTCAAAAATCTGACCTTCTATATTTTGTCGTAGATAAGAAATCAGGACTCCTAGATGAGGACAGACAATTTGCTAGGCAAATGCTAAAATTCAAAATCCCAATGATTCTGGTAATTAATAAGTGCGATTCTGGAATTGATACCATAGCTTTAAGCGATTTTTATAAAATACCTATCAAAGAGATATGTGCCATATCTGCTGAACATAGCGTGGGTTTTAATGTACTATATGATTTGACATATGAATATTATAAAAAATCTGAAAAACAACATGATACTCCTGAAACCAAAACTAGAGTTACCTTCATCGGAAAGCCAAATGTAGGAAAATCAACTTTTATCAATAAGTTGCTCAACGAAGAACGAGTTGTGGTATCACCGCAAGCAGGAACAACTAGGGACTCTATCAGCATAGATTTTACTTATAACAATCATAAATTACAAATAATAGATACTGCTGGATTGCGTAAAAAACGTAAAGTACTAGAAACTCTAGAAAAACTATCAACAAGCCAAACGCTTGCATCTGTAAGACAATCTGATGTGGCCGTGCTACTTATTGATGTAAATCAACCACTAGAGAGCCAAGACCTAAAAATATCTAGTGTTATAGTAACCGGAGAATTAAAGCCAATAATATTAGCAATAAACAAAATAGATACTAAAAACCAACAACAAGTACAAGACGTCATAGCAGAAATAAAACATACAATAGGCAAAAAAATATCGCTAGTAAAAGATGTGCCTGTAATTCCCATGTCTGCAATTAATGGCCAGAACATTGAAAAGGTTTTAGATCATTGTATTAGAATTAAAGAAATGTCTGGTCTCAAAATACCAACATCACAACTAAATCAGTGGCTAGAAGATGTAGTAGCAGCACACCCACCACCCCTTTCCTCTTCAAAGAAAGAGTTAAGGCTAAAATTTATTAGGCAGGTCTCTAGTGCACCTCTGATGTTCAAACTCTTTATGAACAAACCCAAAGAGCTGCCAGTACATTATGTAAGATATCTGATAAAATCGATGCAACGAGACTTCGAGATTTCATCTATACCTATGAAGATTACAGCCGTCGCCACAAAAAATCCTTACGCTAAATAAACATTGAACATTAATTTAAAAATGTTAAGATGTAGCGCCCAACAAACAGCCAAGCAAACAATATGGCAGAAAAAAATAAAATCTATATTCCAGGCTCTTTGAGTAAAAAAGATATCAAAGATATCTGTAATGTTTACGGACAATCAATGATGAGTCTCCAAAAAAACATCCCCTTCTCACAGTTTTGTAATGACATGCAAAAATCACTTAAAGCGATAGCTTCTACAGTAAAAAAGGCCGTAACAGCCCCAACAGTATACGATCTACATGCTACATGTACTGATCTCACAGCACAAGACACTATCACAACCCAAAACATAGATATCGATTATAACAAAGCAC
>JACKZZ010003214.1_pt1 | contig 58578 bp, 69 predicted proteins | sample 8027871 | NCBI WGS metagenome assembly JACKZZ01 (sample SAMN15724774, study PRJNA655200) | protist metagenome | isolation source: fluorescence activated cell sorting (FACS) single amplified genomes of... | place: USA: West Boothbay Harbor, Gulf of Maine | collected 2000-07-19
GTAACTATCAGTCGAATAATAGAGCTAGACGAAGGTGATTTTCTTTACATTCCGAAAGGTCTATTTCATAGGGTAGAAACCCTGAGTCCAAGAATATCAATTAGTTTTCACTTTCAAGAGAAAGGAAAAGTACCTTACAAAAGGAATGATTGGTATAATTGGAAGCCGTAGGAGAACAATATGGCAGAACCAAGTAATCAGTTTTCAGGAGATATGTCAAGGAATGAAGTAGAGATAGACCTTAATAAGTTTATGGAACTCGTCACCGAAAACAGTAATCTGAAAGCTGAAATATTAAAGTTAGAAAACGATAAAGAACCTGAGAATCCGTGGCAACGCTGGATTTGGCTATCTTCAATGATAGACGCTTGGAGAATCTTCCCTCGTTTATTTCTAACAGTATACATTGTACTACTCTATAAATGTACAATATGGTTTATGGAATTACCAGAACCTTCAATGGAACAATCAGGTTTGATTAGTATCGTTGTGGGCGCAGGTGCGGCTTGGTTTGGTCTTTACGCTGGTACAGCCAAGGACAAAATCAATAGCAAGTAAACCATGGAGACAATGTGGAAACACTACTGCAAGTGGGTGCGTAATGTAGTTTATGTACCCATTGGCACTAAATGTCCATATTGTAAGAAACCAGAAAATAATACTTGACATATGGTTATAATTTTAGTATAATATACATATGAAAAATACAGATAACAACGAACATAAAACAGTCAACATGTGGAACTCAGAAACAAAAGAGTTTGAAACATACCATTACGGAGAGTGCGAACATTGTGGAACTACAGTACAGTCAGAAAATGGCGAGTGTCCACATTATAAGTGCTGGATAGCATGAACCTGTTTTACTTAGATGAAGACCTAGACAAATGCGCAGAGTATCATGTCGACAAGCACATAGTAAAGATGCCTCTCGAGGCAGCACAACTCTTATGTACTGCGATATGGATTGATGCCAAACTAGGTTTTGTACCTCGTGCGCTTGACAAGGACGAACGAGAAGTACTAAATAGTGAGAAAGCCAAGATTAAGCACCTACCGCTTGACCAGCGACCACTCACGCCCTACTTGCCGATGATGTATAATCATCCCTGCACGATATGGGTTAGGTCGAGCTTGGATAACTTTGAGTGGACTCATTGTTATGCTAACGCATTAAACGATGAGTACCACTATCGTTATGGTAAACAACACAAATCCATAGTGGAAGTAGTAAACAAACTACCTGAGCCAAAGAATATGCCCAGACTTGGATTTACAGAATTTGGACTAGCAATGCCAGATGAGTTGAAAGACTACGAGAATCCGATACAAAGCTATCGGGACTACTATCATCTTGACAAAGCTACATTTGCAGCATGGTCTCACAGAGACAAGCCTCACTGGTGGAATGAAGATTACGCCGACTATGAGGAAAGGATAACAGCAAAGTGATTAAGAAAGAAGCTGGAGGATATACCTTCACATTTAACGATGGCACTTCAGAGAAAGCTCAAGAAGAAGCCATTAAAAAATATTTAAAAAGAGGAAACTACTTTAGAAATATCATCATAAGAAAATCTGATGGTACAGAAGTACACCTAGGAAATGGAGTAAGAAAACATGGCAAACGACACACCTCTTAGTAAACTACTAGGAATAACAGAAGAACCCCTACAAACTATGTCAAAATCAGAAATGCTTTTAAACAATTTAGAAACACAACAAGCAAAGACTAGACAAGAGATACACTTACTAGAGGAAGAATTAGTAGATAAAAAAGAGTACCTTTTAAAAATAGTAGGTGGTATAGAAACTTTAAATGAACTCTCAAAGTGAGAATAGTAGTTCAAGATAATTTCTACCCTGAACCTGATAAAGTAAGAGAACAGGCACTTGCTATGTTCTTTCACCCAGGGCAAATGGGTATGCAAACAAAATTTCCAGGTCAGCGAACTAGAGGAACATTCTCGAAAGAGAACAGAATATATGTTAGGAATAAATTATCACATATGTTAAATAGAAATATGATAAACTTTCCTCACAATACTAGCAACGCTGCGTTTACTTTAGGAACTGTACGAGATAAGTCTCCTCAGAATTGGATTCATCATGATGCAACTTATATGGATAGGGAGAATAGATTAGGAGGCACTGAGTATGCCGCAGTTATATATCTATCTCCTGAACCAGACCCTACAGCAGGTACTGCATTTTTTAGAAGTAGAAAATCAAAAACAATATGGAAAACAAAAGATGTGACTTTTGATAACTCTACAGGATTTAAAGATGTTTGGAAAGGACATCCTAACTTTGATTTACATATGTTCTCAGCGAATATATACAACAGAGCGCTAGTATATCCAGCAAGATATTGGCATGCTCCTTCCAACGCAGGTTGGGGATATGACAAAAAGACAGGTAGACTTGTACAAGTTTGCTTTTTTATGGTAGAAAAAGGAGAGTATGATGACAGAATACAACAACAATAAGTTTAACGAGGACGAAGCACTCAAAACGCTTCAAACCTATATTAAGTCGACATACGATGGACATTATAGTATGAATAAAATCCAGTCAACCGAGTTCATTTTCGATGCTGGTCATGGCGAAAGTTTTTGCTTAGGAAATATCATAAAGTATGCACAACGCTATGGGAAGAAAAATGGACGAAACGAGCAGGACTTACTAAAGATTCTGCATTACGGAATAATTTTACTAGGGGTAGAAAATGAGAATAAAAAAACACGAACAGATTACACAAGCGAATATAACCAAGGTAATTGAGTTATTAAATCCAACGGATGGTAGTAAACCTATTACCAAGAAGGAAGCTTGTGGTATACTAAATATTGCTTACAACACAACAAGATTAAGTAATATTATAACAGAATTTAACGAGACTATGGAGTTTCGTGCAAAACGAAAAGCACAGAATAAAGGCAAAGCAGCAACACCACAGGAAATTAAAACCACAGTGGGTATGTATTTAGAAGGAAGTAATATTTCAGATATAGCAAAAGCATTGTATCGTTCTCCTGCTTTCGTAAAAGGTATCATTGAAAGAATTGGAGTACCTCAAAAGCTCTCAATGACAGACTATGAAGGAAGAAGAAACGCAATGCTACCAGAGCAGTGTGTATCTGAGGAGTTTGAACCTAAAGAAAGAGTTTGGGCAATCAGACAGAATTATCCTGCTATAGTCAGTAGAGAACTAAAGCCAGAGAAGGCTAAAGAAAGAGGGTACAAAGTGTATCTAGTAGATACAGTAGAATGTACACAAGACGATTTAAAAGATACGTACTTCCCACACTTAAGTTTCGCAGGTAAACAATATTGTTTAGCTTCGTATGAGATGGGCAGTCTAAGGCATTTACGAGAGTATATGTAAAAGGACATAAAATGTCAGAAATTATTATATCCATGTGGTTAGCTGCGTGGATAATACAACTTTGCAGAATATACTATCCTATTTTTAGGAGAGTACCTCATGGGCATATAGTAAGAAAACAGTGGATATTGTGTAGTACGATAGTAGCTGTATTTGCTATATTATTAGTACCATTCTCAATACCTGCAATGTTAAGCGAGAAGCATAAAATTAGATATCAGAATGGATTTCTGAAAGGATTATTAGGAGAAGATTAATGTATAGTAGAAAGTTATTAGTTTCCGTATGGACTGACGGAAGAAAAACAGTAAAAGTCTATGCACAAGTAAAAGGATTATTAGGAGAATAACATGGCATATATAGGAAACCCTTACTACGATGCACTAGAAGCAAAGTATATAGCACAGATTAAAGAAGCACAAGCAGTACTACAAACATATTTTCAAAACTCAGTAGGTATTGGAGAACACTCTGATTTATTACCTGAGTTTGATAAGTGGGTGGAACAACTTGCAAGTGCTGATGAAAAGCTACAGGCTTTGCGCAAGTTGCTTAAAAAATGAATCAAGTACTAATACTAGAAGTAGATAGCACAAAGATAGGTGTAATAAGAAACCCCTATGAACGTGCTGTCTTTCATTATATGCACGGACTAAATTGGATTGGTTTTGATAAATGGATTCAAGAAGATAATTTAGTTAGTCAAGTAGAGGCTTATAAAAAATGTGTAGAACTAATTGCATTTGATGACTGGGAAAATGAATTAAAAAATTTAGAGTTAGATGTAAAAGATAAATCAGTTATGAAAGGTCAAAAAACAATAACGGATTGGAGAAGTTGGTACACTTTAAAAAGTAAACAAGTAATTACTGAAGTATTCAAAGATGACATACTTACCTACGGTTTTAGCTACTAAAAAATAGTTCTTGACTCATGCTTAAAATTCTTGTATAATATATTTATATTAAGGAAATAAGCAATGAGCGACAGGTATTACACACAAATGCTAGAGACCACAGGTTGGTGTCCTGGTTATCGCAGTACCTACACTCTTGCCGAATACAAACAAAACTATAAACTAAAAAGGAAAAGAACTATGGCGTGGACAGACGAAAGTAAAGAACAAGCAGTTGAAATGTATACTGCAGAAGAACCAACTCCAGAAAATAGCATGGAGATTGTACAGAGTATTGCTGAAGAATTAGGCGAGAGCCCAAATGGTGTCAGAATGATTCTAACAAAAGCAGGTGTTTATGTTAAGAAAACACCAGCAGTCAAATCATCTTCAGGTGGAGGCGGTGGCAGAGTAAATGTCGCAGCTGCACAAGATGGATTGATTAAAGCTATTAGTGATATGGGCGAAGAAGCAGACAGTGCTATTGTAAGTAAGCTTACAGGTAAAGCAGCTGTATATTTCACTAACCTAATCAATAAACTTAACGATTAATACCCCTGGAATGTGGGCAGTCTTCGGACTGTCCGCACTTTTTTACATCTAACAGAAAGACCTTGCAAGACGATACCATGATTGGACGGTAATAGATATTAACCTACCAACAAGGAACGCATGAAGAAAGAAGATTTTGTTAGAAAATTAGACGATGCTGGGGATGCAATCGTCACATACCGAAGTCAAAACAGTCGTAGACTAAAATATAACGTATGCACGAGTGATTTTGACAATAAGTATATACAAACTAAAAGAAACCGAGCAAAGCCAAATACTAAACAAGTATTATTATTTTGTTGGGACACGGATTCTTATAGATTGTTAGTCCCTGACAATGTAACTTCTATTGTACCTTTATCGAGGATATTAAAAAATGATAGAACTACATGAAGCACCAGCTGTCTATGAAAAGGAAATAAGTTATAACGAAGCTAAGCATGAAAAAGTATTCGTTATGATAAATACCTTTCGTGGAACAGAGTATTTACATATTAGAAAATACTATCAAGACTTTGACGAAGAATGGAAACCTACCAAGGACGGCATAGCCATGCCCTTAGACTTTAATAATAGTCGCGGACTGTTTGAGGCGTTAGTCGAGATACTTTCTATTTCAGAAGTCAAGGGAGTGCTAGAAACTCATTTCAAAGAAGTGTTAGATAAGATATACCTATAGCACCAAAAAATAGTCCTTGACAAATCCTTAAAAATTCTGTATAATATATCTATGAATAAGACAGAATACCTAGAATATTGTAATCAAAAGTATGCAGAAGGCAATCCTATATTACCTGATGATGTATATGATAGACTTGTAGAGAACACTGCTCTTGAGGAGCAAGTAGGTCATGCAAGTGATGATACACGATATAATCACCCTTTCCCAATGTATTCACTTCAAAAAGTCTTTGTAGGAGAAGATGAAGAACCAAACTGGGAATCTAAACAACCAACTATTATGACTGCCAAACTGGACGGTGCAGCTGTGTCTATAACTTATATAGACGGCGTACTAATCCAAGCACTCACGCGTGGTGACGGTAGAGCGGGTCTAGATATTACTGATAAAATAAAGTCTTTAGTGCCAAATACGATAGATACATTATATAAATTTGGCAATAGAAAAGTAACACAGGACAAAGGTGTTAAACAGATTACTGGAGAAATCGTTGCTCCTAAAACAATACCAAATGCTAGAAATTATGCAAGTGGTGCTTTGAATCTAAAAGACTTAGAAGAATTTAAATCCCGTGATATTACTTTTGTTGCATACGGAATTCAACCAGCCATCTGTGCTGAGTGGACTGAAGATATGAACATGGTTGCAGGCATGGGGTTTAACGCTATCACCAAAAGTGATTATCGTGAATTCCCTCAGGACGGTAAAGTTGTACGAGTCGACTCTAATACATATTTTGAAAAATTAGGCTACACATCACACCACCCTAGAGGTAGTTTCGCTTTAAAAACAAGACAGGCTGGAGTAGTTACTCGACTCTTGGACGTTGAATGGAATGTCGGGAAGTCAGGTGCTGTTTCACCAGTTGCGATTCTAGAGCCTTGTATCATTGGAGAAGCGACAGTAAGTAGAGCAACCTTACATAATATCGGATATATCGAAGCATTAGACTTAGAGATTGGATGTAATGTAGAGGTTATTCGTAGTGGAGAAATCATACCTAGAATCGTTAAGAGAGTCTAGTGTCAGGCGGAGTTTATAATCAAACTTTTTTCAATAACCATCCGTGGGAAAAAGAAAAAGACGGCATACTATATGGAATAGTATTAGTAAACATGCAAACATGGGAACGAGAAACTATAAAAGTCGGCATCGCAAAAGGAAGAACATTCAAGGACGCAGTAAAAAGAGGGCGTGGATTTACAAACTACGACATCAGAATACAGAGACTTTGGCAGGGGACGATATACGATTGCTGGAGATGGGAACAGAAACTACACAAGATGTACAAAAATGACAGACACAAAACACAACACCATTTTGGAGGGCATACGGAATGCTTTAGTATGGAATCGAAAATTCTACACAGCTTCCCCAAGAAAAATGAAATATTTAGGGATTAGTGAGGGCTTTCATGATGCCGCAGTGGCACATATGGAAGACGACAAAATTCTATTTGCAACTCAAGCTGAGAGGTATACTCGTGTCAAGAATGATAAACATCTTCCTATAGAGTTTAAAAAACTAGAAGCAGACGAAAGTATTTTCTATGAGAATACGGAACTTAAAAATGCTCGTAGAGTATTTAATGGTATGAAACCTACAGAAAACGGTAAGTTTATAAAAACTCATATTAATCATCATGAAAGCCATATGGCAGCAGCTTACTATACTGCTCCTTTTGTTCCAGATGTTACTGTAGTAATAGATGCAATTGGAGAATGGGACACAGCAAGTATTTGGGTAGACCATAAAAAAGTTTGGAGTATGCAATACCCACAATCTTTGGGATTATTCTATAGTGCTATAACGAAACGAATAGGACTTAAACCCAATGAAGATGAGTATATAACAATGGGTATGGCGGCATATGGAACTCCTTGTGTAAATATGAATGATATAATACACACAAATTTACATAAAGGAATACCTATGAAGAAATGGCTATGGAATACGCCAGAGGATATAGCCGCAAGTGCACAAATGCATATCGAGTACGAAATTGAAAAAATATTTGATAGAGCTAAACTGTATGGAGATAAAGTAGCATACGGTGGTGGAGTTGCATTAAATTGTGTAGCAAACAGTAAGATTAGAAAAAAGTTTAAAGAGATGTGGATATTTCCAAATCCAGGAGATGCAGGTAGTGCACTAGGTTGTATACTTGCTCATACAAAACAAAGAATAGAATTTAAAGATACTTTTTTAGGGTATGATATTGATAGACCTATCAATCCTAATCAAGTAGTAGAAGAATTAATTAATAACCGAATGGTAGGAGTAGCAAATGGAAAAGCAGAGTTTGGCCCTAGGGCGCTTGGTAATCGCAGTCTTCTTGGCGATATCCGTTATGACATTAAAGACACCGTTAATGATGTCAAAAAACGACAAAAGTTTAGACCCTTCGCTCCCGCGATACTGGAGGAGTTTGTAGATGAATACTTTGAAGGGCATTGTAACGAGTATATGCAATATGTTGCGAAAGCAAAACATGACCACACATCAGTCACTCATGTTGATGGAACTGCAAGAGTACAAGTGGTTAGAAAAGACAGCACATCAGCACTGCGACCCATACTAGAAGCATACTACGAAGTGACAAAGATACCAATGTTATTAAATACAAGTTTAAATATAAAAGGGCAACCTATGGTAAACACATGGGAAGACGCCAAAGAATTTGAAAAACGATATGGAGTAAGAGTACTATGATATATTGGAATGGATGTAGTTTTGTACAAGGAATGGAATTAGTAAACCCACTAAAAGATGGATTTCCTCATTTAGTAAGTAGACACTTTAATGTAAAATCTAGAAAACAATCTAAAGTGGGTGGAAGTAATGAAAGAATATTCAGAACATCGACACATTATCTAGCAACCCATAAGCCAACACTTGCTGTATTTGTTTGGACAACCCCAAACAGATTTGAGTATTTAGCTGAAGGAAATTTATGGAGAAATGCTGGGTGGTCTTCATTTGGTTTTGACAGGAGAAAACTTCAAATTAATCCTGAGTTTAGTCAAATAGTAAAACACCCAGACATGACTAGACAACATCATCTTGGTTTGTCAAATTATGGAATTTATGTTAGAAACATAAGATATAACCTAATACAAACACTTACTTTTATTAATGCAATGAAAAAATATTGTAAGGCACTAGATATACCTAGCTTACATTATTTTGTATCTAAGGGACAATTAACCCATGCATTACATACACTAGATGAAAAGTATTACGAAGCTACGAACATTATGTGGGAAGAGTTCTCGTTAAATAGACAACAGTGGTTGGAGTTGATACCTGAGTTAAGAACAGAAGACTTCTATACCATGTGTCAAAGAAACAAAGTAGCATTTGGCCCAAAAGACCACCCACTTGAGGATGGTCAACAACTAATGGCCGATAGAATAATAAAGGATATTTATGATAAAGAATTGGATAAACAGTTTAGCTAAAAAAGTAAAAGCTTTGTACTTTTACTATAAGAACAGAAACATTGAAATGGAAACTCACATCTATGAGGAAGATTAAAAATTTGATTTGCTCTTCATCCGTTACCTCTTCAAAAAAAGTTCTTGACATTAGGTTAAACTTTTTGTATAATATATTATATATTTGAGAGAGAAAAGAAATGACAACGATTACACCGCCAACCAATTGTCCTTGTTGTGACTCTATTTTAGAGTTAGTCAACGAGCAATTGTTTTGCAGAAACACTAAGTGTCCTGCACAGTGGAGTAAGAAACTGGAGTCCTTTTCATCTTCTCTTAAAATAAAAGGGCTTGGGCCTTCGACTATCTCTAAGTTAGGTATCGAATCTCTGCCCGAGCTTTACGAACTTACTGTATCAGATATACAGGATAGAATACAAAGTGAAAAATTAGCTGAGAAACTTTTTGATGAATTAGAAAAATCAAAAAGTAGCAAGTTGGTAGAAATCCTACCTGCTTTCTCAATACCCCTTATTGGTCGGTCGGCTTCTCAAAAATTATGCGATACAATATCAAACATCGAAGATATTAGCGAGAACAGTTGTACTGAGGCAGGTATCGGACCAAAAGCATCAGCTAACTTGGTAAATTTCATGGAAACAGAATTCTACCCTAACAGATACAAAGACAGATTACCCTTTAATTGGAATAATAAAATTAATAAAAAGAAAGAGGTCACTGGTGTTGTATGTATAAGTGGTAAGTTAAAAAGCTACCCTACAAAAGCTCATGCTACTAAAGTATTAGAACAGTATGGATTCGTAGTAAAATCAAGTCTGACAAAAGAATGTACTCATCTTATAAATGAGTCAGGTATAGAGTCAGCAAAGACACAGACAGCTCGTGACCGAGGTGTTTTAATAATAACAAATATAAAACATTTAATAGAGGAATATTAAAATGGCATTACCAAAATGGACAGATGAAAGAACTCAACAATTGACAGACTTCATCGGTGGAGAAAGCCCTGTATCACAGGCAACTGTAGCTAACGCTGCGGAAGAACTAGAAACTTCAGTAAGAAGTGTTAGTTCAAAACTAAGAAAGATGGGTTTTGACGTTGAATTAGCTTCAGCTTCAGCAACTAAATCTTTCTCAGATGAGCAAGAATCAACTCTTGCAAACTTTGTGCAAGACAATAGTGGTTCTTACACTTATGCAGAAATTGCATCAAACTTTGAAGGCGGACACTTTAGTGCGAAGTCAATTCAAGGAAAAATTCTTTCTATGCAGTTAACAGAACATGTTAAACCTGCACCTAAAGTTGAGACTGTTAAGTCTTACAACGAGGAAGAAGAAAGCCAATTCGTTTCAATGGTAAACGACGGAGCTTTCATTGAAGATATAGCTGAAGGCTTAGGCAGAAGCGTAAATTCAATCAGAGGAAAAGCTTTATCACTCTTAAGAGCTGGTGAAATCAATGCTATTCCTAAGCAGAAAGAAACTAAAGGTTCAAGCAAAGCTGACCCTTTAGCAGGTGTCGACATTGACGGCATGACTGTTGAAGAAATTGCTGACCAAATCGGCAAAACTGTAAGAGGCGTGAAAACAATGCTTACTAGAAGAGGTCTACAATGCTCAGACTATAATGGAGCTGCTAAAAAAGATATAGGCTAATACCTATACAACGCGGGCGAGCTTTCCTTCGGGATTGCCTCGCCTTTTTTATAATTTAATAATTGTCTTGGGAGATTCAATTGACATTAGAGAGTGCATTACTAAAGCAAATACTTGCAAACGGTGATTTTCAGACTTGGAATGGCTTGAAAGAACACTACTTTCCAGAAGGTGAGTACCGAAAACTGTGGAAGATAGTAGACAAGCATGTACACAAGTATCATGACTTACCAACCTTTGAAGATTTAAAACTAGAAGTTCGTTCAAGAGAACTTCAAGAGAAAATTTATGCCATCGAAACGGTAGAAACTGATGTTCCTTCAGAATTACTATTAGATTATTTAAAAAATCAATTTACACAAAGTGAGATTCTTACTAGGATTGAATCTTTTGTAGAAAACCAAATAGCTATCGGCGATGCTCGAGAGAACATCGACTTACTACAAGAAATTGTAGTTCAAGTAGAAGATAAAGTAGAAACCAATGAAGCTAATGAAAGCATGGAGACTATAGAGCTATTTGACAGTGAGGAAGACTATGCAAAATACCTTCCTCTAGGTCTTAATTCAGAGTATGATTTTGACTATAAATTCTCTCCCAAAGACTTAGTCGTTGTTGGCGGAAGTCGTGGTGGAGGTAAATCATTTACTTGTTGTAACGTTGCACAGTCGGCTACCGAAAAAGGTAAGTCTGCTCTATACTTTACAATCGAGATGGAGCCTAGACAGATTCTTCAAAGAATTTGTGCTATGGCATGTAATATCCCAATCAAAAGAATCAATACAAAAAACCTCTCTCCTATGGAATGGTCTAAGATTGCTGACTGGTGGGCAAATAGATTTGAGAACGGTGACGAAGCGCGTAAAGAGTATAGCGACCATCAAGATTTTGACAAGTTTCATTATCAGTTGACGCGTAATGACTTACGAGCTGACGTTCCTCAAGTTGATATTTATTACGACCCAAGTCTTACACTAGCTAAAATTATTAGTGTAGTAAGACAGAAGGTTGCTACTATGCCCGACCTTGGGATAGTTATAGTTGATTACCTAAACCAAGTCCGACGCCACAACGCCCCGAGTCGTGGTGGTCAGTACGAATGGACTGAACAAATAGAGATATCAAAAGGGTTAAAAGCATTAGCCCAAGAGAACAATGTCCTTGTTCTCTCAGCATTTCAAACAAACGAAAAAGGAGAAGCACGATTCGCCAAGGGTATACTTGACGCAGTTGATGCTGCCTACAGTATTCAGCATTGGGGCGATACAGAACCTGCAATCAAGTTGAAATGTGATAAGATGAGAAACGGAAAAGTAGAAGGATTTGTTTCTTCTATGGACTGGGATAGTTTAAGGATTGGACCACACACTGAAATAGACCCCGATGAAAAAGGGGAAATGAAAGAAGCAATGAGTACAGGAGAAAGCGCATATGACCTTTAAAGACAAAATACAAAAAAGACTAGATGTATTACAGTACATGATGGAGAACAATATACATCTCGCAGACCCCAACGGGTGCATGGAGTATACGCTAACTATCAGCAAATTTTGGTCAGTTCTCTCAGAAGAAGATAGAGATTACATCCAAGGCTGTCAGTCTTCAATCGAAGAAGGATGGGAGTGGAAATGATTCTATACACAGAAAGGCAACTTAAAGTAGCTTATGAAAAATACTTAGGAAGGTTAATGCATGCAAATGTACAAGGTGTAGAAGTGCCTTTTCCTACATTAGAAGATTTTAGAAAAATTTACGAAGATGAGTGGACTAATAAATATAAGGAAATGGATAATGGCTTATAATAGAATACTAATATTAGCTCCTGGCAGAACAGGAAGTAGCCAATTATTACTTGCCTTGTGTAAAGCAAATAATATAAAAGGTCTTTCTGAACCTTTTAATTGGGAACGTAGATACGAGAATATGGAAACAGATGGGTTAGCTTTTGCAGAGAGAGTTAAATACTGGAAAAATATACCAAATAAAATTTGCATTAAATGCTTAAGTCACTACACTCAGTTCCCAAATGATATGGCAGATTCTGCAATGGGTAAAGACCCTATGGGATTTTATAATAATGTATACCTGAAGAAAAATGGTTATAAGAAAAAGTTAGATTTCTATTTAAAATATATGAAAGAGTTCGATAGAACAATACTATTATCAAGAAGAGATTTTGCAGATTGTTTCAGAAGTCATTTACTAGGTCAATATCATAGAACATCTTCTAAGAAGTATGAATGGAGTTATAGTTCTTACTATGAAGATGTAGATGTTAAATACGATAAAAATGCTCAATGGCTTTTAAATTTATGTTTAGATTCTTTCAGAATAGTAGAAGAAGTATCTAGAATTACCGAAATACCTGTAGTGTATTATGAAGATTTGTACGCAGACGAAAAAACATTTTTAAAAACAAACAAAGAATTTAATTTAGGAGTAGAGGATTACTATGAAGAAATATTTAATCCTAAGTTAAGATTGAGATTACCAAAGGAGACACCATGGCGTACGACAGAGTAAGTAGAGAAACAGCAGAATTAGTACCACTTCCTCCACATACTTGGTATGTAAGAACAGTCGGGTGGTTACTAGAACAAGAAAAAGTAAAAGAGAACATAAAGAATGTTCCAATAAATGAAAAGTTAAGGGAAAGTTTGGCGAAAGACGGAGTAAAATCTCCCATACTCTGTATGCCAAACTGGTACCCCATAGCAGGGAGTCAGAGGATGAGATGTCTTCAGGAACTCCCTGCCCTACATGGGCAAGAGATAAGAGTATGTCGATTCGATAAAGAATGGTGGTTAGTATTCTATCTATGGGGTCAGACAGAAGAAAGAAACAGAATAGTAGCAATCTATTTTCAAATGCTAGAGTTAGTATGGAAGTCAATGTATTACGAGGAGAATGGTGTAGACTCTATGGGAACAGATTATAAAATATTTGAAAAAATTGGCGATGAACTAGAGGGGTGGAAACACAAACAATGAGATATGTAATCACAGGAGGGGGAGGCTTTATTGGCTCTCACTTAGCAGAAAGAATAAGAAAAGAAGTTAATGATGAGATAGTAGTAATTGATAAAATATCAAATCATGGGAATACTAATAACTTAAATACAAGTGAGTACACATACTATTTAGCTGATATAGCCGATTCAGAGATAATGATGAAAGCACTACAAAAAGATGATGTAGTATTTCATCTTGCAGCACAGCCTCATGTAGATTTATCTTATGTTAGTCCTATGGAAACTACTATTAGTAATGTATTAGGAACACATAGTGTACTAAACTCATGTAAACAAAATGAAGTTAAAAGTCTAACAGTAATGAGTACAGATGAAGTGTATGGGTCTACTAATGTTATAGATAGTAATACTAAGCTTGACCCAACTAACCCATATAGTGCAACAAAAGCGGCTGCAGATATGATGGTAAATAGTTATAAACACATGTACCCTGAGATGAAGATTAATACTCTTAGGTCAAATAATATTATCGGACCGCGACAGTTTATAAGAAATATAATACCTAGGTTTTCACTCCAAGCCCTAACGGGTAGGAATATAACCTTGCACGGTAAGGGAGAAGCTAGAAGAAGATATTTATGGGTAGAAGACGCCGCAGATGCTTTGTGGAAAATATCTAAAAGTGAATACAATCATAAGATATATAATATCGGACACCCTGAAGTTTACTCTAATTTAGATGTAGCAAAAATTATATGTGACCATTTGAACGTTGGTCACGATATCATTCAAACAACTGACGATAGAATTTTCAATGATACAATATATCCGTATAACCCAACAGATATTTCTAATGACTTAGGATGGTCACATACAATCAATCCTTCCGTGTCAATACCTCGAACAATCGACTGGTACAAAGAGAACATTCGATATTTTGAAAAATTCTTTGATATACTATGAGTGAGTATGAAAAATTGAATGGAGGCATGCGATTTGCACCAGACCCACAATGGATACAAAATAGCTTTAATCATCATTGGATGGGATTATGTCACTTAATATCTCAGCTAGATATACAGAAAGGTAGAATGATAGAGATAGGTTCTTATGCTGGAGAAAGTACAGCAATGTTTGCTTCTAGTGGTAAGTTTATAAGTATCGATACGATTGACCCTTATTACTGGTCTGGTAGTCACGAAGTAGAAATGGAGTATAAGGTTAATACTAGACACTGGGATTATATAAAACAACACAAATATTATAGTCAAGACATACATAACAAATTCGATAATAATAAATATGATTTTGTATACATTGATGGAGACCACAGCGGTGAGACTGTAGCTAGAGATATAAAACAATACTTTCCAAAAATAAAACCAGGCGGGTACATAGGTGGTCATGATTATCACAAGATTTACTGGCCCGAAGTATGTGGCGCAGTAGACAAGGTATTTCCAGTTGTTGACACATTTGCTGACACAAGTTGGTTATGCCAAAAATAGTTCTTGACAAATCCTTAAAAAATTGATATAATATATATAATTATGATAGCAGAAGACTTACTACGAGAGAAAAAAATCGATTATCGCATAAGCGGACAAGATGCCGTAGTGTCCTGCCTTAACCCAGAACATGATGACAGTAACCCTTCTATGAGAATAGATAGAGTAACAGGTGTATTTAATTGTTTTTCATGTGGGTACAAAGGTAATCTGTTTACATTTTTTGGTGCACCTGCTTCTCCGTTAGAAGTTCGTATGCACCGTATTAAAGAATCAATCAACAAAGTCAGGTCAGCAACTGTCGGTATCCAACTCCCAAAGGATAGACTATCGTGGAAAGGTGGTGGAATCAGAAATATATCTGAGGAGACTCTAGCTAAATGGGATGCGTTCACATGGAACGTTCCTAAGTTTGAGAATCGAATCATCTTTCCGATACGAGATATCACAGGCAAGACGGTGGCTTTAATAGGAAGAAGCTTAGATGACTTCAGTCCTAACAAATATTACATTTACCCTAATGGAGTAGAAATGCCTTTCTGCCCAGCTAAGGTAAAACCAATACAAAACAGAGTTATCCTTGTAGAAGGAATCTTTGATGCACTTAACTTATGGGATAAAGGGCTCAAGAATACTGTATGTTGTTTTGGTACACAGCAAGTAAACTGGGTTAAGCTTAGTTTATTAAAACTCCAAGGGATAACTGGTATAGATATCATGTTTGATGGAGATGAAGCAGGAAGGCAAGCTGGCGAGAAAGCCAAAGACCTTGCAGAAAAACTAGAGATGTCTGCAAGAGTAGTAAAACTAAGAGACAATATAGACCCTGGCAATTTAACAAGACCAGAGTTAGAAAGATTAAAGGAAAAATTATATGGCGTATGATAAAAATTACGGATATAAACATCAAGGTCGCCCAATAAAGGCTGTAGCAGATGGAGAAGGTCACAGATGGAGAACAAATGAAAACTGGGTTATATTCTATATAATGAGATGGAAAGACCCAGTACAAGAAGTAAAAAAATTACTAGGAAATCCAGCATATTGTTCTTTAGCACATGTGTATGTTCTCGGAGATTTTTACAACTGGATAAAAGAAGAAAATGGCTTTGAAAAACCTTGGAAGTTTACTGATTTATACACAAACAAAGATTTTAAAGACCATGTAATAAAAGAATATATAAAAAAGAGAAAGGAACAATATGTCTAAAGTAGCAATTATAGAAACAACAATGTCCAGCACTAACTGGAACAAGTACTTTGAGTTTGAACTCGACAGGTTTGCCCTGTGTTCAGATTCTAGTAAAAAGAAAATTTTGAAAAGAGATGTTGATATCGAAATCGATACTGATGCGTACGATTGGCTCATAGTTGTGGGTTCCGAACCTTTCAAAATGTTTACAAAAAAGACATCAATAACTGAGTACAATGGAAAAGTTGTTGATTCTAAGTTTTTAGCAATAATAAATCCTGCAATGATAAAGTTCAGACCAGAAGCAAAGAAGTCGTTCGAGGAAGCTGTCGAGAGCATAACAGGATATGTTAGCGGAGAACTACAACAAATGACCATACCAAAAGACAGATGTTATGGCATACAAGACACAGAAGAATTAAATGCGTGGCTGCAAAAAGCATTAGACCACGAAGGGGATTTCATAGCCCTTGACTCTGAGACATCAGCACTATACTGCCGTGATGGCTATATGCTTGGTTTCTCTATGTCCTATGAAAAAGAACATGGAATATATGGCGACTGCGACTGCATGGACGAAGAATCAGAAAGACTCATGCAAGAAATCTTTAATAAGAAAAGAGTAGTATTTCATAATGCTAAGTTTGATTTACAATGGTTTGAGTATCATTTCAACTTTGAGTTTCCGCATTTTGAAGATACTATGCTCATGCATTATATGTTTGATGAAAGACCTGGAACACATGGTCTTAAGACACTAGCAATTAAGCATACTCCATATGGAGACTACGAAGCAGAGTTGTCCGACTGGATAGCGGACTTCAAGAAAAGAACAGGTATACTCAAAGATTCATTTGATTATAGTATGGTTCCGTTTGAAGTTATGCGTAACTATGCTGCAATGGATGCTATAGTTACATTTCTATTGTTTGAAAAGTTTGAGAAAGCACTAAAAACTAACGACAAATTATATGGAGTATATAAAACTATTCTAATAGAAGGTTGTAGATTTTTGAAGTGTATAGAAAGCAATGGAGTTCCTTTCGATAGTGCTCGTCTAGAGTTTGGCTCTAAAAGAATGGGTGAAGATATAGACAAAGCAGTAAAAGCTTTGAATGAGATTCCTGAAGTAAAACGATTTATTACAGATAATCAAGGATTCAACCCAAACAGTACACTACAGCTTAGAACGTTACTATTTGATTATTGTGGACTCAAGTCTGATAAGAAAACTGCAACGGGTGCGCTGTCAACTGATGCTGAAGTACTTGGTAATCTTGCGGAAGAACATGAAGTACCGAAACATATACTAGAAGTCAGACAGAAAGTTAAGATTAAATCTACATATCTTGATAAAATTATACCAAACCTCGATAGAGATGGAAGACTTCGTACAGGCTTTAATCTACATGGCACAACCAGTGGTAGATTGAGTAGTAGTGGTAAACTGAATATGCAACAGCTTCCAAGAGACAACCCCACTGTAAAAGGTTGTATCAAAGCAAAAGCTGGAAACAAAATAGTTGCAATGGACTTAACAACAGCAGAAGTATACTGTGCGGCTGTATTAGCAGACGACAAAGGACTTATGAATGTATTTAAGTCAGGGGGTAACTTTCATAGTACGATTGCAAAACAAGTATTTAGACTACCAGGAGATGTAGATGATATAGCAACAAACTATGGTGCACAAAGACAACAAGCAAAAGCTGTTACCTTTGGTATCATGTATGGTGCTGGACCGAAGAAGATTAGTGAACAAGTAACAAAGGATAGTGGAGAGTATTTTAGTATGCAAGACGCAGCAAATACTATCAAAGACTATTTCGAGGCATTCCCTAAACTTCGTGAATGGCTAGACAATCAGAAGAAATTTATTCAAGCGAATGGATTTGTTTATAGTAGGTTTGGTAGAAAGAGAAGATTACCTGATGTGTTTTCACAAGATAAAGGAATCTCCTCACACGAAGTTCGTAGTGGAATCAACTTTCTAGTACAATCAGTTGCATCTGATATCAACCTTATGGGCGGTATAGATATGCAAAGATACATAGAAAAGACAGGTATGAAAGCTAAGATATTTGCACTTGTTCACGATTCGGTACTAGCAGAAGTACCTGAAGATGAAATAGAACATTACTCAGAAAAACTTCAAGAGTTTATACAAAGAGATAGAGGATTATCAATCCCAGGCGCTCCAGTCGGATGTGACTTTGACGTTGCTGATGACTATTCATTAGGAAAGTTTGAGAAATTATATGGCATTTCATGAAATAAATTGGTACTGTGATACTGACTATATGTTAGATGTATGGGAAAAATGTGGTCGTAAACAAACGACTCTAAAAGACCCAAACATAAATGAGTTTATGCAACCTCTTTTAACAGTGTTTGACGCTGCTATAAAAGAGAAAAAATACCAACTAGGTATAATGCAAGTAGTGAATGATAAAACAACTATATCAGGTCCTAACTGGAAGTCAGTATATGTTTGGGGGTTTGACCCTTTTCATGTAAATATAAATGGTTGGAAAATGCACTCCGCAATATGTGATGTGACTAAACCCATAGAAATAATGGGACCTCACTTAGCAGTATATACAAGTTTAACCTATGAAGCACTAAAGTTAGGTTATGATAAATATTGGGGTAAGAGTCAAATCAACAGGAAAGTAGTAACAGCGCAGGAGGTCTTTGGTGGCAATGTACGTACAGACGACATTGACGTTATGTAAGTTTCCTATGTATGTTCTTTCAGAAGAACCAGAACTAGTAGATGGTTTGGTATGGATTAATGACGAAGTAGTAGATGATAAAAATATGTTAGGAAAAACCATCGGACATAGAAGGTTACAAACACCTATGAAAAGTTTATACTCTTTACACAGACAAATAAACGAACCTAGTAATGTGTATAAACATAGAGGTAAACATTTTATAGATACCGAAGGTACGTATTACTACAAAGAATTAAAACCAATAGGAGCAATAAAATATCATAAGATAGCTTCTATAAAAGAGAAACAAGGTATTAGAACTATAAGATGTCGTGACTTGGCTATAACGCTAAAAACACTAACTCCGCAACCAGCAAATGCAAAATGGTGCGGAGTTTTGTATGTAAAAAATATGCCTTGGACTTTATGGGAATATAGCGAAACTAAAAAGAAGGATAGAAAGAGAAACGTATGATACACTTTAATGTAGATAACTTTATAAATCCATATGAAGTACAAAGACTAGAAGAAGTCATTGAAAGAGATGAGTGTGAAATATTGGGTATACCGAATGAAAACATTCATAGACATTATCCTGCTCTCACAAGTCAGTACCATGTATATAATTGGTTACAAAATAATGCAGTTGCTTCATTAAACTTACCTGATAGATTTTTCGAAATGAAAGCACTAGAAAAATATGATACGCTATATATTCAGTGCTGGTGCAACATAGTAAGAGAAGGAGAAAAACTAAGTAAACACGTTCACGCAGGATTAAAAGGACATAATAAGTTTTATGCAGCAAACTTGTTTATATCAGGAAATACAAAACCAGGTACTTGGTATGATGGAATAGGTACAGTAGAAAACAAAGCAGGTACACTAACATTTTTTGATTGCAAATATCCTCATGCAGTTCCTGTAAATAAAACAAAAACACATAGAATTAGTATGGCATTTGATATTTGGTATGAAAAACCAGAAGGTTACGAAGAACCTCGATGGCTTACATTTAAAAAAGAACAATTAATAACTGACCCTATGGGTCGATGCTGGCCAGATTGGCCTCCAGGAGAATAACATGGTAGATATAGAGAACTTAAAAAAAGCACTAGAAAGTAGTATTGTACTTATAGAATTTGAATCATTGAAAAGTGGTAAAACTCACAGCAGAGAGTATACTCTATCACAAGATTATTTACCATTACCTAATCATATATCACGACAGTCTGGTGATAGATTAATATGTTTTGATATAGATTTTCAGAAATGGGAAGATATACTTCTTACAACTATAATCAATTGGAAAGTAGTAGATGGTATTACAAACAATCCTTATGGACAGGTAACTGCACACGGAAACTGGACTAAAGAAAATAACTAATGTGTGGATTCGTAGTATCAAATAAATCAGGCGTAGTTAGAGAAGGGCTTCTTAGACAAAGACATAGAGGCCCTGACGGGGTTTCTATGTGGAAAGATAAAGGGTTAGAAATGGGACACATTTTGTTAGATATAAATGGTAGTAAAACACTACAGCCATATACTACAAAGGAAGGAAATGTATTAGTATTTAATGGAGAAATGTATAACTGTCCAGTAGAAAATGACACGGCATGGTTGGGGGAAGGTATGGATAGATATGGCATACGTTTTCTAGAGTATAATAATTGGCATGGTGCAGTTGCATATTTTGATATTAAAAAGAACGAGCTACTAGTAACAAGAGACCATTTTGGTGCTAAGCCTCTATGGTTTCAAATGCTATCTCCAACAGAATGGATGTTTAGTACAAGTTTAAGAAGTATGGTACATAAAAAGATTGATGAAAAATCTAAATCTTCTTTCTTATTTAATCCTATATGGCACGGAACGAGTTGTCCTTACCAAAATACGTGGAAAGTAGCACCTGGTCAGACGTTTAAGTTTGACTTAAGTAACCCAGGAGAAAGAGTACACAAAAATTTATGGGATTACTACAGAATAGAGTCTAGAAGATTTAAGAAAGAAAGAGTTAGAGAAAAATTAATAACAAGTATACAATCTATTGCCAAGAATAAACAGAAAACAGGAATATTTTTAAGCGGCGGACTAGATAGTACGTTTGCCTTAGCAGCTGTAAAAGATATGGGATTAGACCTTACAGCTTATATATTGGCATATGATGAAAAGAAAGGGTCAATACAAGACCATGATACTTTTAGAAACGAATCTAAGATGGCAATACAAACCTGTAAAGAATGGAATATACCATATAAAGTTGCAACTCTACACGAAGAAGATGTAGAACATTACGGCAAGATGTGGATGAACTATACTCATTTTCCTTGGACTGATAGATTAAGACAAGCACCTAGATTTTTATTAGCAAAGACTGCTTCTGAAGATGGATGCAAAGTTATACTTACAGGAGATAGTGCAGACGAGTTATTCACAGGATATTACCACCACGATAAAAGATTTGAAGAAGGGTATGATGATGAGACAATAAAAAGAGCAGAAAAAATGGGATGGACTCCACACAAAATATGGCATAAAACAGACCACTGGAATAATGGTTTATTTTATGATTTATTAGTAACATCCGAACAGAATATACTTGCAGCTGACCAGACTTGCGGTATGTTTGGTATGGAGTCAAGACCTGTATTTTTACAACAAGATTTTGTAAGATGGATATTTGAACAAGACGGAGAAGTTAAGTTCAAAACACATCCTGATTATCCTAAAGGAACATACAAGTATATTTTAAGAGATTTACTAGGTGATATGTTACCTGAACATGTGCGAAACAGAAAGCAGAAAACAGGGTGGTCAAGTCCTTGGAACAATAATATAAAAAAATTACAACAAAAATGGAGGAATCAAGATTGGGAAACACTGAAAAGTTATCAATAGGATTTACTTGTGGAGCCTTTGACTTACTTCATGCAGGACATATAGTAATGCTCAAAGAAGCAAAAGAAAACTGTGACTATTTAATAGTAGGATTACAGACAGACCCTAGTCTAGATAGACAAGACAAGAATATACCTGTTCAATCTGTATTTGAAAGATATATACAACTAAGAGCAGTTAAGTATATAGACGAGATTATTCCCTATGATACAGAACAAAGTCTACTAGACTTACTAGAGGCTACAGAAATACATCTTCGATTTGTCGGAGAGGATTATGTCGACAGACATTTTACAGGCAAAGGATTGCATGAGATTTTTTACACAAGTAGACAGCACTCTTTTTCTAGTACCAATTTGAGAAATAAGATAAATGAAAGCAGTTATTAGTAACAGAATATATTTACAAGTAAGTAAAGAAACTAATAATTCAATCGAGAAAGAACTTACCTACACAATTCCTGCTCGTATGCCTCAAGACCCTCCTTTAGTATTTAAAACAATTAAGTATATAAAAGAAGGTTTAATTTCCATACCTGTTGGAAGAGTTGATTTGATACCAGATGATTACGAAGTAATCGACAAACGAGTTACCTCGCCTACTGAACATGCAAAATTTAAGTTTGATTTACGACCTTCCCAAAAAGCGGTTCATGACGAGATAGATGACAATGCTATAGTGAACGCATGGGTAAGTTGGGGAAAGACATTTACAGGTTTAGCTATCGCAGCGAAGCTTGGTCAGAAAACATTAGTTGTTACCCACACAACTAACTTAAGAAATCAGTGGGAAAAAGAAGTACAAAAATGCTTTGGAATTGAACCAGGCAGGATAGGTAGTGGAGACTTCAAAATTGATGCTCCTATCGTGGTCGGGAATATTCAGAGTTTATACAGAAAAATGGACGATATCAAAAAGAAATTCGGGACAGTGATTTTAGATGAAATGCATCACGTCAGTAGTCCTACTTTTACTCGTATAGTAGATGAAATGCCAGCTAGATATAAGATTGGACTGACAGGAACACTAGAACGAAAAGACGGTCGTCATGTGGTATTTAGAGACTACTTTGGACACAATGTATTCAAACCACCAAAAGAAAACTATTTGATACCTAAAATTCATATAGTAAAGTCAGATATAAGATTCTTAGATGGAGCGTTTACCCCTTGGGCAGAACGTATAAATCACTTAGCTTATAATGAAGAATACGTACATAGTGTGGCTTTGATTGCATCAAAGTATGCTGCATTAGGTCACAAGGTATTAGTAGTATCAGATAGAGTTGCATTTCTAAAAGCCTGTGCAAGATTGTGCGGTGATAATGCAGTATCAATAACTGGAGATATGGACTTTGAAGAACGAGAAAATACTATGAAACTAATAGGAAAAGATAAAAATATTCTATTTGGTACACAGTCAATATTCTCAGAAGGTATATCTTTAAATGATTTAAGTTGCCTCGTATTAGGCACTCCAGTCAACAATGAACCTCTTCTTACACAGTTAATCGGTAGAGTAATACGTGATAAAGAAGGAAAAGAACAACCTATAGTGGTTGATATACATTTAAAAGGAAAAACAGCATCCCGACAAGCAAATGCTAGAATGGGGTACTATATAAAACAAGATTACGAGGTAAAAATATTATGAGTGTAGAAGTACAACTTAACTTAGAAAAAATGAGGCAGATGAAGATATATCTTGCAACTCCAATGTATGGGGGTATGTGTCATGGTATGTACACAAAGTCTTTAATGGACACAACAAACGTAGCAATGCAGTACGGAATACCTATTGAGATTTATTATTTGTTTAATGAATCTTTAATTACTAGAGCAAGAAACTATTGTGTAGCAAACTTTTTAAAATCAGATGCTACGCATTTACTTTTTGTAGATAGCGATATACATTGGAGCGCAATGGACTTGATGTATATGTTACATATTGTATCAGAAAAGCCAGAACTATATAGAATTATGTGTGGACTATACCCCAAGAAAACTATTGCCTGGGAGAAAATATTGAAAGCAGCACAGTCAGGAGAGTATGACGAAAACCCATGGGAACTACAAAAATTAGGAGGGGATATGGTATTTAATCCTTTACCTCATGAGTACCCTGATGGAAGAGCGCCTATTAATGAACCAGTAAAAATCAAAGAAGGTGCTACTGGATTTATGCTAATACAAAGAAGCGTTTTTGAAGAGTATGCAGCAGCTCACCCTGAGTTACTATATACTCCTGACCACTTAAGAGAAGGAGAGTTTGGTTTAAATGAGAAGATTCATGCTTTCTTTGATTGTATTATAAATGAGCAAAACAGGTATCTATCAGAAGACTACATGTTTTCCGAATATTGTAGAAATCTAGGTATGGATATATGGGCATTACCTATGATAGAACTAATGCATTGTGGTAGTTATATATTTCAAGGTAGCATAGCAAGAATGGCGCAAGCCGATGTTCATGCTACAGTTGACGAGGAAACTATAAAAAAGATGCAAAAGGCTAAAGCTGAAAAAGCTCAGAAAAATAGTTCTTGACACGAACTCAAATATTTGTTATAATATGTTACTATTTAATTGGAAGAAGATAATGAGAGTGAGTAATGGAAGTGTCGAGGATATAATTCAGATACTAAGAATAATTACTTATAAAATTGAACCAAAAAATTACTATGATAAAACATTTAAGTTTTACAAATATCGATTTGGTGGTCATTCGTTCCTGAAGAATCCGAAGGAATTAATGGAAACTGGTCGGGCATTTAGTGATAGAGAAGTTGTGGAGTATGCAGGTGTCGCATCATTCCGTAATTATCACGATTATGTCAACACAAAAGACACCACACTAGACCTCTTTGACTGTGAAGTTAGTGAGGAAATAATAAATAATAATAGACTGCTTGAACTTAAAGACGGACGGATTCACTTTATGTTTGAGGAGACAATGGAGAAATAAAATGGCAATTGGATTCAACCAAACCAAGGGCTCAGCCCAAAAAAACAAAATAGAAACATACAACTACGCAGGTAAAGAAGACCACCACGTAAGACTGGTAGGAGATTTACTTCCTAGATATGTATACTGGATTAAAGGAGAAAATGGCAAAAACATTCCTATGGAGTGCTTATCTTTTGACAGAAACTCTGAAACATTCAACAATGTAGAACATGACCATGTTCGAGACTTTTACCCTGATTTAAAATGTGGATGGAGTTATGCCGTTCAGTGTATTGACTACGCCGATAAATCTGTAAAAGTTCTTAATCTAAAAAGAAAGTTGTTCGACCAAGTTATAGTAGCAATGGAAGAGTTGGGAGACCCAACAGACCCAGTTACTGGTTATGACATTCATTTCAAGAGAAAGAAAACTGGTCCACAGGTATTCAATGTAGAATATCAATTAGCAGTTCTTAAATGTAAGCCAAGAGAATTAGAAGATTGGGAAAAAGAATTAGTTTCAGGACTTAAGTCTATGGACGAAATTCTTGTCAGACCAACTGCAGATGCTCAGCTTGAATTATTAAGAAGAGTTAATGATGTCGATGGTGGAGAAACACCAGCTGAGGTATCACAAGAGTTTGACGTATCATGATAGGCGTTGGAGAGAAGTTCCCTGCCTTTACACTGCAGGGTGTAGACAAAGATAATAACTTTGTAACAGTATCTGTCACAGAACAGTACGAACCTTTGAAAAAAGATTACACAGTTATATACTTCTATCCAAAAGACTTTACTTTCATATGCCCAACAGAAATTGCGGGAATGGATATGTTAGTAGAGGAAGCTAATGTTATTGGTATTAGTGGCGATAACGAGTTCTGTAAGTTAGCTTGGAAACAAGATAATGAACTCATAGGAAACATACAACACTCCTTAGCGGCAGACTGCGGCTTAGGACTATCTTCTAAACTAGGAATAGTACATGAAGAAGCAGGAGTATGTTATAGAGCTACTTTTATCATTGACAGAAATGATATAATACAACATGTAAGTGTTAACGCACTTGACACAGGCAGAAATGCTCATGAAGTTCTTAGAACTTTGCAAGGCATTAAAGCAGGTGGATTAACAGGGTGTGAATGGACACCTGGGGATGAACTATTAGGATGATTTTATTTACAGCAGATTGGCATATTAAGTTGGGACAGAAAAATGTACCTGTAGCGTGGGCTTGCTCTCGCTATGAGTTATTCTTTCAACAAGTACAGGAAGCTATAGATGAACATAACGTGAATCTTCACATCATTGGAGGGGACTTGTTTGACCGAGTCCCTTCAATGGACGAGCTTACTTTATATTTTGACTTTGTAAAAAGACAAAAAGTAAGAACAATTATCTATGATGGCAACCATGAAGCCACTAGAAAAAATAAGACTTTCTTTGATAATTTAAAGAAAGTAACAAATCAACTTAACCCACATGTTCAAGTTATTACAGATACATACTATGAAGATGATTGGGCAATCTTACCTTATGCAGATTTGCATAAAAAGAAAAGTATAGAAACGATAGATGCAGATTACTTATTTACTCACGTAAGGGGCGAGATACCTCCTCACGTTATGCCTGAAGTAGATTTAGAAAGATTTGATAAGTACAAAACGGTTTTTGCAGGAGACTTACATGCTCACGAGAATACTCAAAGAAATATTGTGTACCCTGGAAGCCCTATGACTACATCATTTCATAGAAATATAGTAAAAACAGGGTACTTAGTTATAGATACTAATACCCATCATTTTGATGAAGACTGGTGCTGGACATGGCATGAATTTGACTTGCCCCAGTTATTAAGAAAAACAATCGAAGACCCAGCGGATATGGAACAAACAGAGTTTCATCATACAATATACGAAGTTACAGGAGATGTACAAGATTTAGCAAAAGTTAAAAATACAGACCTTCTTGATAAAAAAGTAGTACGTAGAGAAGTTGATGCACGATTAGATTTAAGCGGAGACTTATCAATGAGTGATGAGTTAGTCAAGTATCTACAAGAGATACTTTCACTTGATGATGAGAAAACTAGACAAATTATAGGAGTATTTAATGATTATTCTTCAGAAGCTGAAGTGGGATAATTGCTTCTCATACGGAGAAGGAAATGAGTTGAATTTATCAGATGCAACTCTAACCCAATTAGTCGGAACAAACGGCGTAGGTAAATCTTCCATACCTTTGATTTTGGAAGAAGTGTTATTTAACAAGAACAGCAAAAATGTTAAAAAGGCGGATATAGCAAATAGATATGTTAACAAGGGTTATGATATTAGTCTCGACTTTACTGTCGATAGTAGCTTATATAGTATTGCTGTTAGTAGGCGTACTAACCTCAAATGTAAGTTAACAAAAGATGGCGAGGATATAAGTTCTCACACAGCATCAAACACTTACAAAACACTCGGAGAAATACTGGGTATTGATTTTAAGACGTTTTCACAATTAGTGTATCAGAATACTAATGCTTCATTACAGTTCTTAACAGCAACGGATACGAACCGTAAAAAGTTCTTAATTGACTTGCTAAAGTTAGATGATTATGTTTCTTACTTTGAAGTATTTAAAGAAGCTGTGCGAGAAATATCAGGGTCAGTTGTATCAGAGGAAGCCAAAATTGCAACTATTCAAAAATGGTTAACAGACAATATTCTCGAAGATAGTTCCATACTTGAAAAGAAAATTCTACCACAAATTTGTGAAAAAGACGAAGAATCTTTGCGTTCTTTACAAGTAGAGTTTGAAAATATCTCCGAAAAGAATAAAAATATAAATCTTAATGAAAATCGTAAAGAGCAGTTAGAATCAATAGATTTGCATGAAGCAAAAAGATTGTTAAATGAAAACCCAGAATTGATAGATACTAAGTTTAAATTAGAATGTCTAGGAACATGGCGTGCTGAAAAGATGCACGAAGAACAAATGCTCAAGAAATACGAAGCCCTAGCGGGTATGGAAAACATGGAGTGTCCCACTTGTGAGGGGGAAATTGATATCAAGTTCGTAAACAAAATGATATCTGAACATAGTAAAAGAATAGCTTATACAGATGAACAAGCAGCTAAAGATAGGCAGGCATTGAAAGAGGCAGAAGAAAAGAATGAGATACATAGGAAATCAACAAAAGAAATCCAAACTTGGGAGACTCTCTACAGGGACATTGATAAAAAGCTCCCAACAAAAGTCCTCGATGCAGACAAGCTCCAAGAACAAATTATGGAGCTTCGTGAAAAGATTAGTACCTCTAGGGAAAATCTTCAAGAGGTAATTACATACAATGAACAGATTGAAAGACATAACACAAGAATTGGAATTATTCTTGAACAAACGGGACAATTTGAGGCAGACCTTAGTATCAGCGAGTCTAAACTTAAGAGTGCAGAAAGCAAACTGGCGATACTTGAAACACTTAAAAAAGCGTTCTCAACAAACGGACTTCTTGCATATAAGATAGAGTCCCTGGTAAAAGAGTTAGAAATTCTTACAAACGAATATCTAGCAGAGTTTAGCGATGGCAGATTCGCCATCAATTTTGTAGTGGAGAATGATAAATTAAATGTGGAAGTCTCAGATAATGGCAATATTATTGACATTCTTGCTCTTTCTAGCGGCGAGTTAGCTAGAGTAAATATTGCAACATTAGTATCGATTAGAAAGTTAATGACTTCGATTAGTAGAAGTCAAATAAATGTTCTTTTCCTTGACGAAGTAAACCAAGCTTTAGATGAAGTTGGAAAAGAAAAAGTAGTGGAAGTATTATTAAAAGAAGAAACTTTAAATACTTATATGGTTTCACATGGTTGGACACACCCATTACTAGAGAAAATTGAAATAACAAAAGAGGATAATATTAGTTATCTTGAATAGCAACACAAAAGTATATCTTGACACGAACTTAAAAAAGTGTTATAATATATGTCTTATGGAGAAGAAATGAAAGTAGAAATTTATAGCATACCAAACTGTACTTATTGTAAGAAAGCTAAGTTCTTAGCTGACCATGTAGATGAAGTAACAGAGGTATCATACAAAATGATTGGAAAAGATTTTTCTGCGTCTGACGTTAGAGATAAGTTTCCTGGTGCTAGAACATTTCCACAAATACTAGTAGACGATAAACATATCGGTGGCTATGTAGAACTGGAGAAGTTAATTGGTTAATGGTAGAAGAAAAGGACATGACGCAGAAATAAAAGCTGCCGCCATGTTAGAAAGATATACAGGACAAACTTTTATACAAACACCTGGCTCGGGTAGTGGTAAGATTAAAGGTGACTTGATGGTAGAACATAAAAAGAATCTATTTACAATAGAGATTAAGTTCTATCGTGATATGGCATTTAATCATAAAATATTTACACAAAAGAGCAATACCTTTGTAAAGTGGTGGTCTAAATTAGTAAAACAAGCGGAACAAATGAATCAAGAACCCTTGTTAATATTTAAAGAGAATCACTCACAATGGTACGTGGCAACGACAAGAAAGCCATGTTACAAAAAACATATGTACATAAACTGGCTAGGGTGTTATATCACGTTAGCTGAAAAATTTTTAGAAACTCAAGAAATGGAATTTACAAATGGCGATACAATTTATGAACCATGGAAAGCCGACCCCGAATGGGAACTTGTTGATTGTTGATGGACTCAATCTAGCTTTTCGATGGAAACACCAAGGTACTACAGACTTCGAACATGAATATGTAAGAACTGTACAGTCTTTGGCAAAGTCCTATAACTGTGGAGAGATAGTCGTATTAGGCGACGGCGGTAGTAATTATCGTAAAGAAATCTATCCAGAGTACAAAGCAAATCGTAAAGAACGATATGCTGAACAAACCCCTAAAGAAGAAGAAGAATTTAAAAAGTTCCTAGAAGAGTTTGGAACAACGATGAATACTTTAAAGTATAAGGGGTATCTTACGCTCAAATATGCGGGCGTAGAAGCTGATGATATTGCAGCTCTTATCTGTCAAAACAGACAAGAGTTAGGTCTCGACGAGATTTGGATGATATCATCAGACAGAGACTGGGATTTACTAGTCGATAGTAACATAAGTAGATTTTCTACAGTTACTAGAAAAGAAACAACACTCCTAAACTGGGACGAGCATTATGACTTTGACCCTGAGTACTTTTTAACATATAAGTGCTTAACTGGAGATAAAGGAGATAACGTTCCTGGTGTTGATGGAATCGGGCCTAAGAGAGCCACACAGATTATACAACAGTATGGAGATATCTTTGATATTATGGCGAGTTTGCCAATGGAAGGAAAGTACAAATTCATTCAGAACTTAAATGAGTTCGGAAGTGAAGGACTAGAGATTGGTTTAAAACTCATGGACTTAACTTATGACGTAGACGGAGCTGTCTTAGGTCATTCACAAGAAATTATAGGATTAGTAAAAGATTATGTCAGTAAAAATTGATTTTAGTAAAGATAAACTTTTAGATGATTTTGCACATGCAACTCTAAAAGATAGATATATGGTAGGTGATGAAACTTCACCACAAGAAGCTTTTGCCCGTGCTGCAATGGCTTTTGCAGATGATGATGCACATGCACAAAGATTATATGACTATGTAAGTAACTTATGGTTTATGTTCGCTACTCCTTTATTGTCCAATGGTGGTACTCGAAGAGGACTGCCTATAAGTTGTTTTTTAAATTATGTAGATGATAGCAGAGAAGGTATTACAGACCATTTTGTAGAAAATGCTTTTCTATCATCTTTTGGTGGGGGTATTGGTGGTACTTGGAGTGATGTTCGTTCGTCTGGAACAAAAACATCTAAAGGCTCAGAAAGTACTGGAGTTATCCCTTTTGTAAAAGTTGTAGATTCTGAAATGTTGGCATTTAGCCAAGGAGTAACTAGACGGGGTAGTTACGCATCGTATCTACATATGTCACACCCCGAGATAGAGGAATTTTTAGATGTTCGTAAACCAACTGGTGGAGACACTAATCGCAAGTGCCTTAATCTTCATCACGCTATTGTTATACCAGATGATTTCATGGAACTCATACATAGTGCTACCAAGCTTGATAATTTCGATGATAGTTGGCCTCTTGTTGACCCTCATACCGGAAGAGTTGTAAAAACCGTAAGTGCTAGAGCTTTATGGGTTAAGATTCTTCAAAATAGAATGGAAACAGGTGAGCCTTATCTTATGTTTGAAGATGCGGTAAATAATGAATTACCAGACTTTCAAAAAAGAAAAGGATTAAGAGTACACCATAGTAATTTATGTAGTGAAATTACTCTTGCCACTGACGAAGAGAGAACAGCAGTATGTTGTCTTTCTAGTGTAAACTTAGAGTATTACGACGAGTGGAAAGAAGTTCCTGCATTTATTCCTGACTTAGTAAGAATGTTGGATAATGTATTAGAATATTTTATCAATAATGCACCTGAACAGTTAGAAAAAGCTAAGTTTAGTGCTTACAGGGAGAGAAGCATTGGGCTTGGCGCTATGGGCTTTCATGCGTACTTACAAAAGAATGGAGTACCCTTTGAAAGTGCAATGGCAGGTGGTACAAATTTAGAAATGTTTGCACACATAAAAAGTGCTGCAGACAAAGAAACTAGAAAACTAGCAGCAGAAAGAGGTGCTTGTCCTGATGATGATTCTTGCACAGTAAGAAATGCTCATCTATTAGCGATTGCTCCTAACGCTAGTTCTAGTATTATTTGTGGTAACACAAGTCCAAGTATTGAGCCATATAGAGCCAATGCTTATACACAGAAAACAAAAACAGGAAGTAACTTAGTAAAAAATAAATTCTTAGATGCAATCATCAAAGAAAAAGTTACTCCAGAACTGTATAATGAAACATGGTCTAGTATAGTTGCGAACAAAGGAAGTGTTCAGCATTTAGATATTCTAGATGAGTGGGAGAAAGATGTATTCAAAACAGCAGTAGAAATTAATCAGTCGTGGGTAGTAGAACACGCTAGTATGAGGCAAGAATTTATTTGTCAGTCTCAAAGTGTAAATCTATTCTTCCCGCCTGATGTAAATAAAGGGGATTTGCATAATGTTCATATGTTAGCATGGGCAAAGAACCTAAAAACATTATATTACCTAAGAAGTGAAGCAATCAGTAGAGCTGACAATGTTACTTCTCAGGCTAAAAGAGAGATAATTTTTGAGCAATCAGATTGTCTAAGTTGCGAGGGATAAATGAGCAAACTATTAGAAGAAAGAGATTATTATAAACCTTTCGATTATCCTTGGGCATTTGAGTTTTATAAAAAACAACAACAAATGCATTGGCTACCTGAAGAAGTAGCACTCCAAGATGATATCAAAGATTATAGTCAAAAACTATCAGAAGGCGAAAGAAAACTTATAGATAACATATTTAAGTTTTTTACACAAGCCGATGTAGATGTATGTTGTGGATATGCAAAGCATTATCTCCCAACATTTAAAGTACCAGAGATAAGAATGATGTTAGTAAGTTATGCTGCTATGGAAGCAGTACACCAAGAAGCATATTCTTTATTACTGGAGACACTAGGAAAGTCAGACGACCAATACACAGAATTTTTTGAAATACAAGCTATGTCAGAAAAGCATGAGTATTTAACTGATTTTAATATGTCAACCCCACACGAGATTGCAAAGACAATGGCAGTCTATAGTGGTTTTACAGAAGGAGTACAACTATTTAGTAGTTTTGCTATCCTTTTAAACTATCCAAGACATAATCTTATGAAAGGTATGGGGCAGATAGTAACATGGTCTATAAGAGACGAGTCACTTCACGTTGAAGGATTATCAAAACTCTTTAGGACTTTTATTGCAGAAAATCCAGATATATGGACAGATAAACTAAAATATGAGATATACTGTGCGGCAGAACGCGTTGTTGAATTAGAAGATAAATTTATTGATGTTTGTTTTGATAAAGCAGATATTGAAGATTTAACAGCTAAGGAAGTAAAAGAGTATATTCGTTATATTGCAGATAGAAGATTACTAGGACTAGGGATGAAAGCAATATTCCATAGTACTGAAAATCCTCTTCCATGGATTGATATGCAAATTAATGCAGTTGAGCATACCAACTTTTTTGAAAACCGTGCTACCGAGTATGCTAAGGCTAGTACACAAGGCAATTGGCAGGATGTATTTAAATAATGAATAATTTACCAGAGTCCATAGAAATCGATGGTGTAACGTATTATACTGATGATATGGCAGAAAACCAAAGGCTTATTCTACTAGCTATAAGTCAATGTGATGTAGAGTTAGATAGAGCAAAGCATATGATGGCTATTTGCCAAACAGCGAGACAAGCATATATAAATGATTTAGGTACACAGCTTAAAGAAGATGCAAAAGAATCTTAGATTTTATATATTAGTAACGCATACTTTACACAAGGTTAAAAGACACTTTTCTTACTCAGGAATACAGCCTAAGGAAGCTATAGTAGTTATTAATACTACTAATGATGTTTTCTATAAACAATGTAGTAACTGGTGTGAATCGCAAGGCATACCATGGATTCGTACAGAATCTGATGGTACACCTGCGACTGGAAAGAATAGTGTCTTGGACTTGTTTTTAAAAAGTAAAGATGATTACATGATAGCTATAGATGGTGATGATTATCTCACTAAATATGGCTATGCTTATTATAAAAACGTTGTAAATCAAGATAACACTCCTGATAGTTTATGTCTATATAAACAACAATCTCAACTAATCACTATTTTTGGTCAAAGAATATGGATTAATCTTATGGGACTCCCCACAGATTTAGATACTGAAATGCATATACGTAGAAGTCATTTAATGGGCGAAGTATACGCACATCATTTAAAAGACTACTATGAAGATAAGTATGGGGACTTAGAGTTATATGTAAAAGATTGCTTAAAACATACAAAAGAAAATTTATATTATGTGTATAAATATTACGAAAGATATAATATATACGAAAACCAATTTGCAGAATCTCATTGTAGACCTGTATTATTTTCTAAAGCAGCAGCCAAAGAGTGTCACTTCCCTAGTAATGTACCTGTAGGCGAAGATACAATAGTATACTTACAACTTAAAAATGCACATTTTCAAGGAAGAATACAAACTGAATTAGTAGATGAACTAAGGGGCGAAATGACTTATCTATATGACTGTATAAAAGCTGATGGAGATGAGTTAGGTGCTATGTTAGGCATTACTCTTAATCAAACAGATTACACTTGGGTACGTTTAATAAATATAAAATTAAAAGAGATGGAACAAAAAGGAGAGTTACATGCTATTCCGCTACCTGAAAATAATTGTTTACCGAGTAAGTGGGAAAAAGATAACATAATACCTGCAAGGCCCCAATTCCCTCTTGATTTTGAATTACGAAAATGGGATGAAAGGTGGGAAGACAAACCTCAATATGACAGACCAAGTGATAAAGCGATAGAAATAATAGAAAATATAAGAATGTGTGAGCATTACTCTTCTACAGAATCTGCTGTAGTATTACAAGCGATAGAACAACAAAAAGAAAATAAAAAAGAATTATTAAAAGCTCTAGGCGCAAATCCTGGTGCTATGGTCAAATTTCCTAAAGGATATTTTAAAAACTCTAGACCTTACTTTCACCACGCTACTCCACAAGAAATAGCACAACACTATCCAAAATCATGAAAATATTTATAGGTTACGAATCTACATATCCAGAAATGTTTGAGGTGTGCAAAAAGAGCATACTTCGTTACAATTCTAATCATGAAATCATACCACTCAAAAAATCGGAAATATCGGAATATACTCGTCCATTTCAGAACGAGAGTACTGAATTTGCTTTTACTCGTTTCTTAGTACCACAGCTCTGTGACTATGAAGGGAAAGCTTTATTCTGTGATGGAGATTTCTTATGGCTCTGTGACCCTGAAGAAGTTATGAATTATTTTTCCGATGAACATACAGTTCATGTAGTAAAACATCCTAATTTTCTTGTCAAAACGAAAAAAATGATAAGTAAGAAAAATCATAATTATCCTAGAAAATACTGGTCTAGTCTTATGCTTTTTAATAATCCTAAGTGTAAAGAACTCACTTATGATTATGTAAACCAAGCCCCAGCGGGTGCATTGCATGAGCTACGATGGGCAGACAGTATAGGAGACCTTCCTGCGCAGTTCAATGCCATGGTAAATTACTATAAATTTACACAACCAAAAGCACTACATTTTACAGATGGCGGTCCTTGGTTAAATATAAACGATAGCTCGGAGTACACAGCAAAATGGGTAAAACTTTACAGAACTTAACAGAAAATAAAAATATTATACTTGTGGGAAATTCAGTAGAAATGTTGGAGTATGAGTATGGGGAATACATAGAAAAGTTTGATACAATCGTACGATTTGGAAATGGTATACCTGATAAACACCCTAAGAATATGGGCACTCGCACAGACATTTGGATTACAGGGTGGCTTCGTATGATTAAACACAAGCATTTTCCAACCGCGTATAAATTATTCAATCGTTGCAGAATACACTTGGATATAAAACCTAAAGAAATGAATCCTGAGTTTGAATATGAAACTATGTTTGATGATGATGAATTAAAAAATATTTATAAAATGGTAGGGGCAAAGAATAATGTGAAAATGGGAAACAGACCGAGTGCAGGTTTCTTGGGTATATTATTTTTTCTAACCAAAACCAATCCTAAGTCAATTACTCTAATTGGCTTTGACTTCTTTTCTAAAAAATTACCTTTTAAAAGTGGCAATGATTACCCTGCAAGTTGGCATCTACCACATAATTCACAAGAAGCTAGTCCACATAATAATATGGAAAAACCACTTGTGCAAAAATGGGCAAAAGAAGGTAAGTTGAAATGGAAAATTTTATCTGACTTAAACGAAGAGTTTTTAGATTTTTCCTAGTTTATATCCGACTTCAATTAATTTTCTTGATACTTGTTTTTGTTTATTTGATTTAAATAATAAAAGTTCATTCAGTCTAGCATTTCTTAAATTTACAGGTATGTTCGGTATCTGTGCAGTCCACAAATCCCAAGGTATTCCTAGTTGTACTCCTGCAGGTAAGTACTCATATTTTTTAGCTAACCACTCTGGTTTTACATGAACGCTAAAAGCTTTTCTCATAATTACATTGTGATTGATAAAATCTTTTGTATTTAGTGCTTCATAAGTAAGAAGTTTATCGTTTTTACCATTTACATAAACTGGCATTGCTTTTCCTCTGAAGTGAAACTTCTCAAAGAAAGATTGATTCCAACTACCCATAACTCTTCTGTCTATATAATGTGGGTAAAGTACAGGACTGATTCTATTAGTCTGAGCTCTTGCAAATAATCTTTTTTCATCAAAAGTAACCATTTTATCCCAATTTATAATAAAGAACTGGGGGTCAATCATACCTTTAGTTACGGTTTCTTTTCTACCTACATGCTCTTCCTCAAACATTTGACTTTTCCAACCTAAAATATCGTAGTACTTTTTATATGTAGGATGGTCTTTGTAAACATGATTATGGCTATATAACACAAATTTATCGTCAAAGTATTCATCATCAGGTAATTCGTTTTTCCAATTATTTCTTAAGAATATTCTTGCACCACCTGCATACATAACTCTTTTGTTTAGTCCGCCTTTATCTTTCCAATACTCTTTTAAGTATCTCATAGCTCTAGCTTGTTCTTCGCCTTTCCAGAAACTTTGGTATACCTTTACGTTTTCTATATTACTTACTACCCACTCTACTATACTTTTGTCCCAATCATCTTCGTGAATAAATAAGTGCAAGCGAAAGTCCTCGTCCTTCTCAATCAGAGAAGCGAGTGTAAATAAACTAAAGTTTTTTATGTATGTATGTACTATCTCAATCATCTTGTTTCTTATATTCCCAAAAATTATTTATAAACCTTTCAAGTCTTTCTTCTGCATCGTCATCAAAATCAAATATTATTCCTGAGTTCTTTGCAGATAGAATCTTACGTATAGTATGCGAGGCTTTTGTTCCAGATACTGCATGGTAAATGCTTTCGTATGTTAATAAATTCTTTTCTCTTTCTTTTTTAGTATGACTTATCATACCAAGTTTTTTGTTTAATAATAATGCTACTATGCCCATTTCACTATTTGGCATTGTAGCAACTTCTTTACAGTTATATAAAATTTCATGCCCACTTTGTTTTTTATTTAATACTTTATCTGCTCCAAAATCTTTTTTGAATTTAGCCATATAAAGTGCATTAGTGATAGGGTGTGGTTTTATTACATAACCTTGTTTTATGTATTCTCTCATTCTACCCCAATGTATAACTCTATCTTTACATATTAAATTACTACCTGGTGGAAAAATTACTTTATCATAATGTTCTTGTGTTTGTGCTAAAATGTATTTATCTTCTATACAATTTAGTATTTTTTCTATTCTTTCTTCGTCAATTTCTATATCTGACTTAGCAATAGATACCATTAACTTATCGTTAATTTTTATAGAATTTGTTTTTACATAAATTCCTCTACCTAAAAAATCTGTGTATAACCACTTTCGTATTGTGAATAATTCATTTGTGTTAAACCAAACGTCATATTCAAATCTAACACCTTCTCTCCAATCTGGTATTACTCTTTCTTTAAACTTTAGTAATGCATCTCTTTGATGGTCAGGTCTATAACAAGAACCTGATTTCATAAAGTGAGTAACCTTATCTCCAAGACTTTCGTTACTTGCCATAGGAAGTAATTTATCTTTTTTAACTGGACTTTTATTTATTTTTAGTTCCATTCTTTAACTCAAATAATTGTGTTTCTATATTTTTTAGTCTATCTTCTTGTTCGACTATTGTGTCCATTAATGCTACAACGATGCTTTCTAGTTTATCGTTGACATACTTGGGGGTTATATCTTTGTCTTTTAGTTTCATTTATTCTGTCCATGTTGAACCGTCCCAGTAACTTGCACTAAAGTCGTTTATACTTGCGACTTCCGTGTCAAAGATTGTACCCGCCTGAGACGCTGTTATTCTTTCAAATACTGTGGTACTCGTATTAAATGTAGTTGTGGTAATGTGGTCAGTATCTCTAGTAGTTTCTGTTATATTACCTGTGGCAAATGTTGTAGTTGTTGTTTTGCCTGTTTCAAATTCTGTTGTTCTAGTAGTTTCAAAAGTAGTAGTTGTGTCATACGCTGTAGACTTAGATGTCGTTGTAGACCTATCTGTCTCAAATGTAGATACTGTACTTCTGCTTGATGCCGTATCTCTTGCAGTAAGTGTTGCTCTAGCAGTATTAAATGTACTTGTAGTTGCTCTACTAGATTGTGTAGCTCTAGAGGTTAATGTTCCTAGAGTTGTAGCATATACTGTTGTTGTATCTCTACTTGTAGTTGTTCCTCTTGCTGTATTAAACGTAGTAGTAGTTGCTCTAGAAGTTCCTGTTACTCTTTGTGAACTTCTACTTGTTAAGTACGCTGTTTCATATGCAGTGCTTCTTGATGTATTTGTATTTCTTGTAGTTCCAAACGAAGTATTATCTACATATGCAGTTGTTCTTGAAGTTTCTGTTCCTCTACTTGTATTTGTGCTTCTACTTGTATTTGTGCTTCTACTTGTTGTAAATACTGTATTATCTACATATGCAGTTGTATAGTTTGTATTTACTAAGAATACAGTAGTAAAATTGGTGCTATCAACATATGCAGTTGTTCTAGTCGTATTTGTGCTTCTAGTAGTTGTGAATACTGTATTATCTACATATGCAGTTGTTCTTGATGTCTGTGTAGTTCTAGAAGTATTTGTAGATTGCGTAGTTGTATAAGCTGTTTCGTTTGTAAATCCTGTATTATCTACATACGCTGTTGTAAATGAAGTGTTATCTACGTATGCTGTTGTTCTGCTTGTATTTGTACTTCTTGTTGTAGAGAATGATGTATTATCTACATATGCTGTTGAGAAACTTGTATTATCTACATATGCTGTTGTTCTGCTCGTATTTGTACTTCTTGTAGTTCCAAACGAAGTATTATCTACATATGCTGTTGAGAAACTTGTGTTATCTACATATGCTGTTGTTCTACTTGTATTTGTATTTCGCGTAGTTGCAAACGCAGTATTATCTACATATGCTGTTGAGAAACTTGTGTTATAACTTGTGTTATTTGTAAATCCTGTATCTCTACTTGTGTTTGTAGCCTGAGTAGTATTATACGCAGTAGAGTTTGTAAATCCTGTATTTCTACTTGTGTTTGTAGCCTGTGTAGTATTATATGAAGTAGAGTTTGTAAATGATGTATTTCTACTTGTGTTTGTTGCTTGCGTAGTAGTTCTAGATGTATTTGTGTTTCTAGATGTATTTGTGTTTCTAGATGTATTTGTTGCCTGTGTAGTATTATACGCAGTATTTCTAGAAGTATTTGTATTTCTACTTGTGTTTGTAGCTTGAGAAGTATTATACGCAGTATTAAAAGAAGTGTTATTACTAAATCCTGTACTTCTAGTTGTGTTATACGAAGTATTACGCGCTCCAGTTGCTCTAGTTGTATTTACTTGTCTAAATGCTGAAGATGCTGAAGTACCTGTTCTTCTTTGATAAGTTCCAGAATATCCACTATTCTGTCCACCACCCCAGTTTGAGTAATAGTTTCCGCCACTAGACCAATATACTGTAGTAATTCTGTTGTAATAATAAGTTAGATATGTAGTAGAATCTGTAGTTGACCTTGTAGTTCCATAAGAAGTATTTCTACTTGTGTTTGTAGCTCTAATTGTACCTCTACTTGTTCCAAAAGATGTGTTGTCTACGTATGCTGTACTGTTTGTAAATCCTGTACCTCTTGTTGTTCCAAATGAAGTATTATCTACATATGCTGTACTATTTGTAAATGAAGTAGAGTTTGTAAATGATGTGCCAAACGAAGTATTATCTACATATGCTGTGCCTCTACTTGTATTTGTATTTCTTGTAGTTCCAAACGAAGTATTATCTACATATGCTGTGCCTCTACTGGTATTAGTATTTCTGCTTGTACCAAATGAAGTGTTGTCTACATACGCTGTGCTTCTACTTGTATTTGTACTTCTTGTTGTACTTCTTGTAGTATTTCTAGAAGTATTTGTAGCCTGAGTAGTTGTATAAGAAGTAGAGTTTGTAAATCCTGTACTTCTTGATGTATTTGTAGATTGTGTAGTTGTTCTACTTGTATTTGTTGCTTGTGTTGTTGTGTAAGCTGTATTGTTTGTAAATCCTGTACTTCTACTTGTATTTGTTGACTGTGTAGTTGTTCTACTTGTATTTGTTGATTGAGTAGTTGTATAAGCTGTATTGTTTGTAAATGACGTACTTCTACTTGTATTTGTTGACTGTGTAGTTGTTCTACTTGTATTTGTACTTCTGCTCGTATTTGTATTTCTTGTTGTACCAAATGAAGTGTTGTCTACGTAAGCTGTTGCTGTTCCATATACTGTAGTTCTACTTGTATTTGTTGATTGAGTAGTTGCATACGAAGTAGAATTTGTAAATCCTGTATCTCTTGATGTATTTGTATTTCTGCTTGTAGTTACACTTGTATTAGAAGCTCTAGAAGTTGTTCTACTTGTATTTGTAGATTGTGTTGTGTCATAACTTGTATTGTTTGTAAATCCTGTGTTATCTACATAAGCTGTTGCAGTATTATATACAGTAGTTCTAGAGGTGTTTGTAGCTTGGGTTGTTGTATAAGCAGTCTGATTTGTAAATCCTGTAGACCTTGAAGTACCAATTACAGTATCAAAACTCGTAACATATGTTGTGGTTGTATTGTAGTTGGTAGTTGTACTTTTTGTTGTATTGAAAGTAGTTGTTGTTGTATACGTTGTAGTAGTATCGCGACTTGTATTAAATACTGTTGTAGTTGTATACGTTGTTGTAGTATTAAATACTGTTGTAGTACCTTGTGTTGTTGTAAAGGTAGTTGTAGTATTAAATGCTGTGGTAGTTGTAAATAGAGTTGTAGTTGTAGTAGTTGTATTAAACGTTGTTGTTGTATTGTGAGTTGTACTTCTACTTGTATTTGTAGCTCTATCAGTATCAAATGTTGTTACTCTGTCAGTATTATATGTTGTAGTAGTATCACGAGCAGTATCAAATCCAGTAGTCGTATTAAACGCTGTTACTTGTATACCTGATATTGTAGTTCTAGCTGTTGCTGTATTTCTTGAAGTTTCGTGAACAACAGAGAATGGCCCTTCTAGAGAGTTTGCATCGTTTACGTATACTTCATTAACCCTTCGTATTGTGCCACCATCGTTGACTGCAAGAAAGGATATTTGACGTAGTGTACCACTGTCATTAACATATATTGCCATTTTTTAACTCGAATAAACAAACCATACATGACCGTCACTCGTTCCTGAAGTATTTGTCGGCGCTGTAGTTGTAATTGTAAAAGGTAATCTAGCTTTTCCAATAGTACCAGAGCCGATTTTTCCTGATGCAACTGACCCTTGATAGTTTCTACCAGAGTCTACTACTTGTGTTCCGTCAATCTTGATACCTGCGTCTTCGATGTTAAAATCTAATTTTTGTCCCATTTTATACCTCTATTGTTGTTCTTATGAACTTGTATGCCATTGTGTCTCCACTTGCTGGCGTTACTCTTAATCTTACGTTACCTGCATTTACATCTGCGTCAAATGTTGCTTGTGCTCCATTGTCAAAGATAGATGCGTACTGTGTTAAGTATACATCTGACCCATCATGGAATAAAAATATTTCTAATGCTTGGTAATCTGAATCTGTTGTGTTTTTAATTTGTACTACATACTTAGCAGTTCTAAATACAGTAGTTGAGAAACTATCTAGTGTAAATACTGTAGTTGCGGATGAACTTCCTGTACCTACATCCATACCAGCTACTTCATCTATGTGAAGTTTTTGTGGTGGTGCTGTATCTTGTATACCTAAACTTCCACCTATTACTGCAGTATCACTTGTTCCATTACCTAAAGTTGCAGTTCCTGAGAAAGTAACTGCACCTGTCATAGTTTTACCACCTAAAGCTGATTGTGCTAGTTGTGTAGATGTTACTGCATTAGTTGCAATCTCACTTGACCCAACAGCGTTTGCTGCTATTTTACTGGAGTCTATAGCATTGTCTTGAATTTTTGCAGTTGCTACTGAATTACCCGCTAATTGTGCTGTATTAATTAAAGCATCTTGTATAAAGTTAACACTATTAATTGCATTTGCAGCTAGTTGTGTTGCTGTGATAGAAGCGTCTGGTATCTTAGCGGAAGTAATAGCATTGTCAGCTATTTCTGCTGTTGTAATTGTACCATTTGGAATCTTAGCACCTGTCACAGAGTTCGCGGCTAATTTACCTACTGTTACTGCTCCTGTACCTATCTGCTCTTCTGTTACTGCACCTGAAGCTATCTTGTTTACTGTTACGGAATTAGAACCCAGTTTTGCTTCTATTACAGAGCCAGTTGCTAAATGAATAGCATCTATGCTTCCTGTTACTAATTCTGCTGAATCAACAGAGTTAGAAGCAATATGTCTAGCTAGTACAGCGTCTGTTGCAAGTTTAGTAGCATCTATTGAGTTGTCAGCCATATTGCCTGTAGCAATAGTGTTGGCTGCTATTTTTCCTGTTGTGACCGAGGCGTCTGCTAAATGCTCGTTATCTATACTTCCTGCAACATAATGTTCTGAATTTATAACATCATCTGCTATTTTTGTGCCGTCTACTATATCTGCGGCTAAATGTATTCTGTCTATGCTTCCTGTGACAAGTTCTGAACTGTCTACAGAGTTTGCGGCAAGTTCTGAAGAGCCTACTGCTCCAGCTACTATTTTTGCTGCAGTTACTGAGTTTACTGCTAACTTACCTTCTGTTACTTGTCCATTCCCTAAGTGTATAGTGTCAATACTACCTGATACTAATTCACTTGAATCTACTGAGTTAGCGGCAAGTTCTGAAGCACCTACTGCTCCAACTGCGATTTTTGCTGAAGTAACAGCATTTGCGGCTAGTTTACCATTAGTAACTGCTAAAGCATTTATACTATTAGTTACTACTTGTTGTGAGCCTATTTTTGCTGAAGTTACTGAATCATCTGCTAAATGAATTGTGTCAATACTACCTGTCACTAATTCTGCTGAATCTACTGAGTTTGCTGCTAGTTCACTTGCTGTTATGCTTCCTGCGACTATCTTATTTGCATTTACTGTATTGTCTGCAATCGCACTTGCTGTTCCTGTTAAGTTACCTGTAACGTTACCTTCTACATTTGCTACTATAGTACCTGTTGTAATTGTTAGGTCACCTGTAGAGCCACCAGTAAATGTACCAGTACCTACTGTAAATTTATCTTCACTTTCATCATAACCTATAAATGCGTTATTTGAATCTCCTCTTTCAATTACTATACCAGCGTCTCCGTTTGGAGAACCTGTAGTTCCTGTGCCTAATTCTATGAGTGTATCAGCAATTGTAGTTGTAGTAGAGCTTACAGTCGTTGTTGTACCGTTTACTGTTAAGTTTCCTGAAAGTGTAACGTTTCCTGTGAATGTTTGACCGCCTAATGCATCTGATTTAAGTTCAGAAGCTGATACTGCATTTGCTGATATTTCACTGTTAGTAACAGCATTTGCGGCTATCTTTGCTCCTGTTACAGCATTACCTGCTATATGTATTGCATCAATAGAGCCAGAGATTAATTCTGCGCTGTCTACTGAATTAGATGCTAGTTCGCTTGAACCTACAGCACCACCATTGATGTGTCTTGCTAGTATTTGGTCTGTTGCAATTTTTGCTGAAGTAACTTGGTTAGCTGCGATATGTATTGTGTCAATACTACCTGATGCTATTTCTGAACTATCTATTGAGTTTTCAGCTATGTGTGTTACATCTATAACACCTGTACCTATCTTTGCAGCAGTAATTGAGTTGTTTCCTAAGTGTATAGTATCTATACTACCTGTTACTAATTCTGCTGAATCTACTGAATTAGCTCCTAAGTGGTCTGCTGTTATTGTTGCTGTAGGTATGTGTCTTGCAACGATTGAATTTTGTGCTATCTTAGTCCCATCTACTGCGTTATCTGCAATATTGGCTAAAGCTATTGTGTTGGCGGCAATTTTAGCGCCTGTTACTTGTAAGTCGCCTATATGTGCGGTATCTATACTGCCGTCTACTAAATGTTCTGAATCTATTGAGTCATCTGCGATTTTTGAGCCATTTACTGCATCTGCTCCTATTTTTCCACCAGTTACTGCTCCTGTACCTATTTTTGCTTCTGTTACTTGTGAAGCTCCAATATGTATAGTATCAATACTACCTGATACAAGTTCAGAACTATCAATTGAGTTTGCAGCTATTTGTGCAGAACTTACACTATTAATTCCTACATTGGAACTATTTACTACTGCTTTCCAACCCATATTACCATGTGCTGAACATTGGTAATACAATATTTGAGGAGTAGTACTCGTAACAGCAATTTCTGTGTATGCACCTGAACTTCCTGCTGTTCCACTAGTTGTAACTCCTGTAGTATAAGCCGTTGTTTTATTGGCTTCTAAATAAAATCTGAAAGGATGGTTGGCATTTGACGAGTCATCTTGCTTAAATTTATAGCTATTCCCAGGCTGTAATACTAGCACTGGAGACTCTTTGCCTTCGAACTTATATCCTAGAGAACTACCATTTCCATAGTCTCCGTGTGCGGAAGTTTTTGTAACAACCGTTACATCATATTCATAAGTTCCAAATTCTTGAATTGATTTTGCGTTCTTGTGTATTTCACTTGAAGTAACATTATCACCAGCTATTTTTGCTGAAGTAATATTATTTGTTGCTATTTTAGATGTTGTAACTTGTAAGTCTCCTAAATGGTAACCATCAATACTACCTGTTACTAGTTCACTAGAGTCTACTGAGTTTGCACCAAGTTGTGTTGAAGTAATACTCCCATCAGCAATATGATGAGCAGTAACTGCATTTTGGGCAATCCTCGCTGTTGTTATTTGGTTCTCAGCAATCTTAACTGTAGTTACAGCATTATCAGCTATTTGTAATGTTTCGATTGCATTTGTTGCTATCTCTGAAGTGTCTACTGAGTTTTCTGCTATTTCGTTGGAAGTGACAGCGTTTGCAGCTATTTTGGCTGTTGTAACTTGTCCTGTTCCAAGATGAATAGTGTCAATAGAACCACTTACTAACTCACTTGAATCTACTGAGTTTGCAGCGATACCTGCGTTTGTTACTGAATTATCTCCTACGCCTGTAACGGCTGTTGCTTGTAGTTGAGCTGCTCCAATAGCATTTGTTGCTACTTCGGCAGTACCTACAGCGTTTACTGCTATTTCAGAGGCACTAATAGCATTTGCAGCTATCTTTGATGCTACTACACTATTATTTCCTATTGAGTCTTGTTGTACTAAAAATTTACCGATTAGTGGCATTTTATGTTTGCTCCAAATAAGATAGAACTACGTCTATCGAGCTTGCCGTGTTTGACTGTACTTTAATTGCATCACCAGCTTCTAATACTACTTTTGCATCTCCACCAATTGGTGCGAGTGTTGAGCCTGCTGGTATTTCTATTCCATGAACTATACTAATGTGATTACTTGTACTTGCATCATAAAATTGAGCAGTAGCATTTATATCTGCACCACCAACATTACATAGATATAAACCTATAATGGTTGTTGTTGTTGAGCTAGGGCATGTATATACTGTTGATAAACTTGTTCCTACGTCGTTTCCTGTTGCTGTCTTAAATGCTGATGCCATAATATTATCCTAATGCTATAGAGAAAGCTACGAGGTCGTCTGTTGTTAACGCTCCATCGACATGACTAGCTAGTATAACTACTGTGCCGTCAGCTTTCTTTGTATAAATCCTTTGGTCAGCCACATTCATAGCAATTTCATGAGTTTGTAAATCACTTGTCTGTGGCACTGAGTTTGTTGTCTCCGACCTTTTTGGTTTAATAACTTGAGCCATTCTTAGAATGTGCCTCCATCTATGTTATTACTCCATGCTATTGTTCCGTTTGCTCCAACTTGTAGAATTTGTCCTACTGAATTTGTTGAATCATATGTTCCGATTGATAAAGAAGCAAAAGAGCTACCACCATTTGCACCATATAATAGTACACCTTCTGGTAATGCGCTTACTCCTTTTAGTCTTGCTGTATCTGAATTAAGTTCTATTGTTACGTCATCTACATTGACAGCAAGTGTGTTTCCTGATTTTGATAAACCATCTCCTGCTGTAACACTACCAGCTCCTGAGAACTGAGTCATTGTTATATTATCAGTACCGATAGATGCTGAGCCAGTGATATTTGAAAGTACAAAACCTGCGTCTGCGTCACTTCCTTCTTCAACGAATGTAAACATACCGCCTGTGACTTCTGCTGCACTATCTGCATCAGTTGTTCTTGTAAGGACGAATGGATTTGAAACGTCACCTACTGTTGTTACAGAGTATATACCATTTTGTTTTGGGTCTGTTTGTGCTTTTACAAGTACTCTATCTCCAGAAGTTAAATTAGTACTATCTACAGAAATTGCACCGTTACCACTCGCTGTAAGTGTAGCACCTACACCACTAGTACCGTTATTATAAGTTGTATTTAAATTACTTTGTGAACCAACTCTTACTGAATCTTTTATATCTAGTGCTTGTTTTACACCATCTACATATGCTTTTGTTACTGCATCAGTTGCTTGTGAAGGAGTACCAATATTAGTAACTCTATTTCCACCCATATCAACTGTTTGTGAACCTGCAACCGTTATTCCACCGTCAAAATCTGCTGACTGTGTAAAGGTTGATGTACCAGTAACTGTTATTGTGTCCCCACCAGCATTACCTAAAGTAACATTTCCATCTAATTGAGTTGAACCATCAACTTCTAAGTTACCTGTTAATGTGGAGTTTCCAGTTACATCTAAAGTACCTGCTACTAATGTATTACCTGTACCACTTGCTACTGTGAATTTGTCTGTATTAATTACTAAATTACCTGCAGCTGTTATAGCTCCATTAGAACTTAAAGAATTAACTGTTGCAGAACTAGATACATCTAAAGTACCATTTAGGTCTACATTTTTGCCTAGTTCTATTTCTTCACTACCATTTGTAGTGATTAATTTAATATAAGAAGTACCGCCTTCATTTATGTCTAATGCTGCTGCATTGTCGTCTAAGATAGTAATAGAGTTAGACTGTGAGGCTAAAGATAAAGTGCCCCCATGAGTAACTGTTACTGTACCTACCGCATTTAAACCTAATGCTCCAGCCGATGTAATTGCTATATTTCCGCTTGTTGTTGTTTTTAAAGTTAATGCCGAAGCTGCAGTTGCTATAGTATTATTAGCTCCAGTAATTACTGTAGACCCAGTTTTTAACTGGTCAATTTTACTGTCTGAACCTACTAATATAGCTGAACTTGCTGTAAGAGTACCTGCTGAGTGGTCAAGCATTGCAACATATAAATCTCCTCCGATTGTTGTTACTGCTGCTGAACTTGGGTGTCCTACAAAGAGCTTCTTAGAATTAGACGAATATGCTAATTCACCAGCACCTAGAGAGGAAGGAGCAGCGGAGGAGCTACTTCTTTTGATTTTAATGGTTTGTGCCATGATTATTTCCTATCGAGCTATTAAAAGCTCCCTGCGTCTACCGTGTCTGAGTCCGCTGAACTATTACCTATCATTATAGGGACAAATTCAAAGTTTCCAGTTGATGTTTCACGGTAAATCTTTAACTGATTATCATCAGTATCATAATATAAATCTCCTTCTGCCAAGTCCGTTGTACTTGAGGTAGGAGCTGTTGTTGAGACAAAGAATTGATTCGCTAAAAAGTTAAGTGCACCTTCTACGGTTGTTTCACTTGCTAGAGTGCCTACAGGATTTGCAAAAGTAATTCCTGCGGCATCTTCAGCTGAACCAGCTACTGCATTAGATATTGTTAGAGTTGTACTTTGAGCAGTGGCATTAATACTTGTATTATTAGGAGTAATAGTTATCGTTGTTGCCATTATCTTGTTACATTTGGTGTAACTCTTGCTACACCCTCGATTAATCTAGTCATGCTTGAAGCTGTTGAGTTGAATAATTCTAAATCATAATAGTACTTTCCAGCAGGTATATCACGTGTAACTGTATATGGTAAAACCATTTTTAGTTTGCCTTGTGAGGCACTTGTAATTGTACACGTAAATGTTGCTGTGAGAGTTGTTGAGGTAGGAGTAGGTCTTAGTTGAGCAGTTGCAGTATGATTACCTAAGGCGATGACTTCACCATCTTGGGCAAGTTCGAGCTCCAGGGCAAAATCTGCTCCCTGGTCGATAACTATATCATATTTTCCTGCTGCCATATTGTACTCCTATATGCTAAATTATATCAAAAAATGCAGGTTATGTCAAGAACTATTTTTGAGGGGTATGTGCTTGACCTAGGAGTTTGGGAATTTGTCCTTTACGGCTTTCCTAGCTAAATAAAATTGTCCAGTTTTTGCTGAGTCACCAAACTTGCCAGAATCAATATCGTGGTATAGTTTATCTAGTTGTTCGCTAAGCATAGAATAATACTTTGCTCTTTTTTCGTTTGCAGTATCTGTTGTTGTAATTGTTATATCTGTCATGATTGTCTCGCTGTTATTATTTTCTTTTTATAGTCTAAATGGTCTGCTTTTTCTAATTTTAGTATAAAAGTGCCTGGAGCGTTAAAAGTTAAATTTAATGTAGTATCTGTCATAGTTGCTTTTAGTACATTATCAACATATACTTTTGTTCCTACAACCAATCCTGTAACATTTACAGTTCCTTCTAAAGCAGGAGTGGTGGTATTAAATGTAGGGTCAAATGTACTTCTAGTTATAATATCTGTTGCATCAGAATTTACCATATGTAGATTTGCGTCTACATGGTCATCTCTTTCTAGTTGTAAATGACTAAATCCTCTTTCTGCCTCTGCTGTTATTAATTCTGAGTTTAACTCACCTGTAGTTGCCCAGGCTATTTGTTTTTCTGTTGTATAAAAAATATTGTATATCATAGCGATTCTCCTCCATTGAAATCATCTTCATAAAAAACTACTACTGCCCATCCAAATTGTTGAGCAGGAGTGTAATATCCTTCTTCTTCGTTGTATGCGACAAAATTTATTTGTATTTGATTTGCATTTAAATGTACCGCACGAATTTCGAAGTAAGCAGCATACTCTTGTCCTTCATCTTCGTCTTCATCACCAAAATTGTCGCCTTGTGTCTGTTCCAAGAAGTAAGTTTCAACAGCGCTATAAGTCTTAGTTGCCAGCCCATTCACTATTTCTGCTCCTGGTGTCCATCTCATAGCGAAAGCAGGAGTTACTGCAGTGTTTGCATTAGTTACTCCGTACTGGTCATGACCCCAGTTATGTGTTATAATTATTTCATCCTCGTCGTCTGAGGCTTGCTGATGTAGGCCTTGATGATAAGAGTATACTTGATACCCCGCCCCTACGTGCGCTCCACTATCAAAAGTAGTGGGTTCTAATTGACCTGATGCATTTGTTGCAATTACGTTTGCTGACGCATAAGGACTTGCATCTGTGCCTGCTCCACTGCTTATGTCTAGACCTGATATAAAAACACCTCGAAGGTCTTCACTGTTAACTGTTGCTCTTTTTCCTAGTACTGCTCTTGCCATAATTAAAATATTCCTGGTGTTATAATTGCTTGACGTATATTTGACGACAAACTAAATGTTCCTGTTGTTGAGGATAGTGTATATGTAATAGTCTCAGTAAATCCGCTTGTACTTAAACTAGTGTTAATTGATAAAGCTCCCGTACCTCCGCCACCTCCACCGGTAGATTGGTTGCCACCCGCAGTTGTCGGAGCTGTTGCTGTCGGAACAACTGAAGCTACATAAGGATTAAATACACTTATACTAAAAGTATTTGCAAGTGCTGTATTTATGCTTTGCGAAATACTTGCAGTTGGCACTACTTGTGTGTTTGCTACCGCAGTGCTATAATTTATAGCTGATGCTTGTTCTTCTCCTCTAAAAGCTGTGTTTGCTTTTCCATCATCCACAGTCATTAATATATCATCTGGGGTACAAGTATCAATATCTGTACCTACTCGAGAAACAAACATTCCTCTTAGATTACTATAACCTAAATTTGAGTTTGTAAGTTTTCCTGCTAATAATCTTTTTTTGCCTTTAACATCTCTATCTCCCCCACTTCCTGGATTATGAGTTTGTGAAGTAGTTTGTGGATTTTTAAAGTAAGTATCTGTCATATATCCATATGCGCAAGGTATTCTTAATACTTTAAAACTACAATTTGCTACAGCATTGTTGGGGTTGGAACCTCTTCCAAACGCATAACCAGTAAAGTCATCATGATACCATGAATACTCGTCTAGCGGTCTAATTGTACTTTTTGTAACTTGAAAATTACTTCTATACCTACTATAATCGTAGGTGTATGTCTCACCGCTTCCAAATCCTCCATCTTCATAGTCGATACTTCCTTTTCTATCCTCATCTATAAGAACTAAAGGTACATAAGCTAGTTCTGTTTTATTTCCTTTAAAATCTACTCCAGAAGTTCCCATAGTTGAAGCAAAGCCTTGTGAATACAGAGTTCCTCTTCTTCTTAGTCTACTATCAAATATTAAATCTTTTGGTCCAACAGTATTTACATTTGCATTTTTCTTCGCTATCTTTAAACCATAAGTATCCCAGTCTGCATAAAAAGTACCATTTACAGGTAAATATTGAGTACTAATATTGGTATTAACGAGAATGTCCCAAGTATTTCCACTGCCATCAGTATAGTTTTTTTCTCGTACTACAAGATATACCCCTGCAATATTACTAGTGCCATTTACACTTATAGTACTTCCTACTACGATTGCTTCCGAATTACTTACATTATATAAACTAGTGGCAGAAGTACTTGCTCTTGCAGTTACTGTGTGAGTTGTTCTTAGTTTGCCTAGTGCTACATTATCTGCCATTAGTCTTCTATTAGTATCCTTTCGTTATCTCTATCGATTGTTATTTTACTTCCTACTGCTATTGTTTCTCCTGTATCTACATCTCCTGATGTATTAAATGGTGTTGAAGCAATACTTCCTATATTTACCTGACTTGAAGAACCGGCTCCTGATAGAACTCCATTTGCTGCAAGTGTTATGCCTGAGTTTTTAACATTTCCTTGTGATACATTGTCTATAAGTAACGCATTTCCTGAGAATGAAGTTTTGTTTGCGTTGTTTGATACTCCACTTAATCCTACAAATCCTTGAGTTGCTGCTACTGTTGAAGTTACAGTTGAACCTATTTTTAACCTCATACTTGTTCCAGAAATATCTACATCAAGTGATGAGTTTTTAATATCATCATTTCCTAGTACAGTACCGCCTGAATCTTTAATATGTGTTCCTGCTCTTACATCACTACGAGTTGCTAAGTCTCCTTGTCCTGCTATGGCTGCCGCAGTATTATCAGCTGTTCTGTCAGCATTATTTGCTACACCACTTAATCCTACAAGTCCTTGGTTAAGAGCACCCGTGCTACCATTTGTGATTGTTGTACTTCCAAATTTTATTTTCAGTTGTGTTCCATCTTGGAAAAGATTTAGTGAAGCATTTTTTATCCCGTCTGGTGCATTAGCTAAAGAAGTTTGTACAGCTCCTATAGCATTAGCTGCTACTGCACCTGAGCCTGCTCCTGATAATGAGCCATTAGCGTTCATACTAATTCCACTATTTTTTATAGCACCATTGTTAGTACCGTCAATAAATAAATTATTACCTGTTAATGCTGTTTCATTTGCATTGTTTGATACTCCACTTAATCCTACTAAATCTTGGGTTAAACCTCCAGTACTACCATTTGAAATTGTTGTACTTCCAAATTTTATTTTTAAAGAAGTTCCATCTTGGAAAAGATTTAATTGTTCATTGTTTATTTTTTCAGGTATATTACTTTCAGAAAATTGTTGTACATTATCTACAGCACCAAGTCCAACATCTCCTTTTGCTATACCAACATCAGTAGTTGCTCCTGTATTTGTAAGTCTAATTTGTCCGTTTACTTTACTTATACCGATTTCATCATTTCTGTATTTATCAGTAATAACAGCTTCTTTGTAAGATATAGAATTATCGGGTCTAAATTTAATTTTATTATTACTATCATCTATAGTAAAATCTATACTATCTGGGTCAAAGAGTTCCCACTTACCACCTGCTGGTCTAACAGGGCCTGAAGTAATTGTTAAACCTGTTGTACTATCAAAAGTAGCTTCTTTTATTACAAAGGTTGCAAAAGCAAAAGGAACCACTCCTAAAGTTTGTGACCATCCAGACGTAAGTCCTGATAAAGTTTTTGAAGTAAAGTTAAATCCTGTTGCAGTTGGAACGCTTGGTAAAGTACCATATGCCCAAGCATCATAATATACAGTTACACGCTCTACTCTTGGTTGTTGTGCTTCTGACTGTACTGCTGGTGTTGACCATTCTCCTGTTGCAACAACATCTGTTGCTGTGTTTGAGGTTGCAGTTGCAGAACAACTCCATAAATATTGAGCTGTACCTGTTGGTACTTCATTTAATGACCATCCATCTAAGTCTGCTGTGTTTGTTACTGAAGAACTAGAGAATGTATATGTTACATTTCCATTCGGTACTGCTGGTGCAGAACTTCCACTAGTACTTCTTTTATAAAGTGTTAGAGTTGCTGTATTATTACCGTCTGTGCCATCTGACCCTTCTATTCTTGTTGCAGCTTGCCATGTAGTTCTATATCTAAAACTAGAGCTAAAATCAAAAACTGTCGTTCCTTTAGAAACCCAAACTGGGTCACTTCCTGAAGGTACATCCCCTATGTCATCATACCAATTACTAGGTAGAGTAGGGTAGTTTGTTATAGAAGGCGTAGTTGGTTGAGTCGCACTTCTTTGAAATATAAACTCTATTTGATTTGCTGGGTTATTGCTATTTCCTGGTGTAGACCAAGTTAGGCTTCCCGATACATTAGTTGTTGAACTTTCTGTTGCAAGAGCTTCTGAAGTAAAGTAAAAGAATCCTGGATTTGTACTTGTTGGTATGGCTTGTTGCCATCCTGCTGGTATACTTGCGAGTGTTCCAGTACCAAAATTATATGTTCCTGTAGTTGGAGCACCGGGAGCAGAGATAAAACTTCCATTAAAAGTTACTGGATAATATATAATTAGTTCCTGTACTTTTTTACCATCACTACCGTCTTCTCCATCGTCTCCTTCTTTTGATTTTGTAAATGTTTGTGCTTTTGTAAGAGTTACTGTATCTTCTATATCAATACTATACTCTATTTCTGAAAGGTCTGTACCATTTGCAACACCGCTGTGATTTCCAACTGTAATATTTTTTTCACTTCCTGTATTTAGTGTAAATGCGCCTGGTGTAATATTTGTTGCGCTTGTTGTAACTGCGTACTGATTCGTAGAAGGTGTAGTATTATTTGCTACTGGAGTAAGTTGTGTTGCTCCTTTATATACTTCTATTTTTGTACCTGAATTTGTAAAACTACTTACTACACCAGTATTTGATGCAGGGAAGGTATGTGCTTCATTAGTTAGTATAGCTGTATATGCTGGGGCACCATCTGTACCTTGGCTTCCTTGTTGTAGTGAGGTAAGTGTGATTGTATCAAATGCAAGTTCTGTTTGGTTTGCTTCTGCTACTCCGACTTTAATTGTTTGTGGAGTAGTATTTATACTTGAAGGAACACTAAAATTAATTGTATCTGTGGTTGTATTTGAGCCGTTTGCTGTAAACGTTCCTTCATCACTTATACCATCTCCTGTAAATCTAAAATATGGGGTACTAAAGTTTTGAGCTGTTGCTGTAAGTGTTATTGTTCCACTAGGAGTTGGATTTGCACCGCTTGAATCATATACGATTGAATAATCATCTGCTGTTAGATTAACTGTTCTTGAGTCTGTACCTGCACCTGCAGCTCCTGGTATACTTTTACCGAGTGAAATAACTCTTGTCCCAATTGTTTCATTTGTTTCTCTATCTGTAATTGTAACTGTTATAGAAGCTGTATCTGCAGACATTGCTGTAACTGTTATTGCTCCTGAACTAGAGTTTACTGTTGCAACACATCCTGAATTTGATAATGTTAAACCAAAAGTACTTGGTGTTGAACCTGAACTTGCAAAACTATAATTTATTGTACCTTTATTAACTGTGTAAGAGTTTGTAAAACTTGAAAAATCTGAAACAAGTCCTGCTGCATTTGAAGGGAAGTTATGATTTTCATTTGTTCCATTAATTGTAAAAGCATCGGCGCCTCTATTACCACTAGAAAAATTAATTAGTGAAAATACTCCGCCCGTATTTGTTACAGATGCAAGTATAGAATCATTTGCATTTGAGGTTCTTAAACCTTGTCTAAATACATTTGCACCACTATAGGCTCTTGTTGGAGAATTTGTCAAGCTTAATGAAGTGTTACTTTCAATATAACCTACTGTAGTAATAAATCTAGTTGTACCTGCATCTCCTATAATTATAACATCTCCAGGCTCAAAGCCTGTAGATGAAACATCAAAAGTAGTACTACTGCCTGTTACCTCTACTGAGTTGGCAGCAACAGATACGGTGCCTGAAGCTTGTACAAAGTCTTCATTTGATTCTCCTAATCTCTTTCCGTATTGGAAAAAGTTTTGTACTCCGTCTGCATTAGTTGTTGTTGTTTCTACTACATCAACAACAGGTTGTAATAAATCTGTTCGTGTTGCACCTCTAGACAAACTTCCATCATAGTCTAAATATAAATATCCCGTTTCTCCATTTGCTAGATTATTAAAGTCTGCCTGGGTAGTCATAGCAGTATTACCTGAAACAATATCTATAGCATCTGCAGATTGATTAGGTGAAGTAAATGTATAAGTATCTGAAGCAAAAGTTACAGTACCATTTGCACTATTTATATTAATAGGACAAGTTAAAATACCTCCACGCATTATACCACCATTTAATCCAAAACCAACGGCAGGTACTGATTGAGGTTTTAATTTATCTTCATTAATTTCTAATATTCTTTGTGTCCAAGAAGAAGTAACTCCTATATTATTTATAGTTCTAACTCTAACTATAACTTCTCCTGTTTGACCTACACTTTCTATTCTAAAACTTGTTGTATTATTTCCTGATATAACTTCTCTTATAAACTTGTCTGGTACATCACTTATTTTTGCATTATGTGCTATTTCATACGCTGCAATGTGTTCATAAACATCATCTACTGCGTCTCCATTTGCATCTGTTAGTCCATTTGTTGGATGTTGCCACTCTACTAATATATCATTACCAGCAGCACTTTCTATATCATCTTCTTTGCTATTAATTAGTTCTAAGTAAACTTCTTGAGGAGCAGGAACTAAATCTGAATCTTTTGGAGGTCTCATTACATCAGGAATATCTGGAATAATATATCCTCTATCAACTTCGTCAAATTTTGTAGCGTTATATTCTACAGCACTAATATTATAGTGCATCTCTTTGAAATCTTCTTTTATTGAAGACACCATGTACGTTTTTAAGCTTCCTGTTACATCTGTACCGTCTTCTTTTTGTCCTGATACTGTGTAGATGACTTCTCCTTCAGGAGCCTCTGAAAATGCTGAACTTACTGTTATTGAAGAAGCGTTAAAAGAAGATACCGCTTTAGTCTCAACTCTAGCTTCTTCTGACCATAATAATTGTACTTGAGCACCTGCATCATCTTTACAGTTTATTGATTTTGCATTTGTGTCAATAGCTGCACCTGCTTCATCTAATAGTACTAAATCTCCTTGTCTATAATTTGTAGAATTTATAGTTGCACTTTGTTGTGATAAGTATGCGCCACCTTTTGGATATATTAAATGTAAATCAAAGTTATCGTTTTCATTTAAAAATCCGCTTATGTCTCGGTCAGTTTTAATTACTGTTGTTGTAGAAGAAGATGTTGTTGTAACTCTACCACTAGCAACTACGTCTGTTATATCTGGGTCTTGTACATTAATAACATCTCCAGGTCTAAGCATACCGCCATTTATTCCTGTTGTAAAGTTACATACTTCTTTTTCTGTTAGTTCACTTGCTAAGTGCCATTTTCCATATCTTATAGCTTGGCCTTTTGAAGTACAACCAAAAGCTGTAACATTTTTTGTTTTAATTTTTCCTGTTTTAGCAATGTCGTTATTATCTTCTACAAGCACTACATCTTGCTTATATCCTTTTTCTGGGTTATTATAAGTTACTACTATTTGATTATTTCTGAATCTATTTGCTGTTCCTGCATATGAGAATTCTCCATTAATTACATTTGATTTTGTAAAAGTATATACTGCACCTTTTTGTATATTGGCGCCTAGACTTACTTGTCCATTCCACCATATTAACATACTTCTCATTGTGGTACAGAAATCTTTTAGTATCTTCAGTGCATTTGTACCTTTTGATATGTATATATTACATTCAAAACGAGGTTCTGTACCTCCTTTTCCATCTGGCACTAGTTCATCACAATATTTTGCTAAGGCAAATAAAGTATACTTATCAATTCCTGAAAAGTCAAAATTAGGGTCAACATGTTGTCCTAATCCATAACGTGGGTTAGTCATGATATCTAAAAATACCCAAACTGGATTACTTGTATATACAGTATCATAATTTATATGAGAGGGACTAAATGTTTTCTTATCTCCTCTAAAATTACCATCCCAATCTGTATATGCTGAAGTATCTGCTCCTGTTGTTACATTTCTTGTGTAAGCTGCTGAAGTTCTTCTTATTCCTGCAGACGTTTTTTCGTCTTTAGGAAAGTAATTAGTAGGAACTTTTACTTTTAGTCCGCGTATTTCGTAACTTCTTTTTGGTATAGATTGAAAGTCTTTTGCATCAACTATAACACCTGCATATGCTGTATATGGAAAACTTAATTTATCTAATATAACATTTTCAATAGTTTTTAGTGTAGCTGTTGATGTATATTGCCATTTTCCAGCCACACCATTTACTTCACTAATTCTTTCTACTTTTACAGTATATGCATCATAAGGTTGATACTTACTTATATCAAACTCCATAATGTAGTTAAAGTTTCTTTTTGTTGAGGCAACTATAGCTCCTGAGTATCCCCCGTTATGTCCGCTTCCTCCAGGATTAATACCATACTTTCTATCTACTCCTGAATAAGAACTTTGACCATTTAAAATTACTGAGTGTTCTGTTCCATTTCTTTCATATATTAAGGTAACTCTAAATAACGCTCCTGCAGATACTTTTTTATTACTTTCACCTTTGTAAGCATTTAAACCTTGTGGAAAATTAAACGTAAGTCTAAGTAAATCTACTTCACTTGGGTCTGAAACTCCCATACCTCCTGAGCCTGAAGCTGCATAATTTCTTGCACTACCATCATAAGCAGGCTTGTCTGTTTTTCCTAAGTTTCTCTCAAGTTCTGTCCATGTAGGATATCCTGTATTTGGTACAGTTTCTAAGGTTCCATTAGAAACTTGAAAAGGCACAGAAGCACTACCTATTCCATGCGGTGTTGGTAAATAACTTTGCTCTCTTTCTCCTGCTCTAAATGCCCATAAAAAGTTATCATATTTAGCTAGAGGTGCTTGGTTAACTGTTCTTACAGGTGTACTGAGAGTTGCTTGTGTATTACTTGTATCTATTCCACCTGCTGTTATAGTTACTTTATTTTGTGCAGAATTATAGCTTGTTACTGTTCCAACATAGTCTAATTTACACACTGCATTAGTTGTGTCTGTTGAAGGTGCTAAGTTAACTCGAACCGCAGAAGTATTAATAAATTCTGTAATTCTAGCGGAAAAATCTTGACCGTCTGGCCCTGCACCTGTGATTCTAATTTGTGGATTTAATCGTTTTGTACCGTCTAGAACTACATCTGTAGAGGCGAAAGTAAGTCCTGAAGCTCCTGAAACAATAGTATTCCCTACTGCTGTATTAATTGTTCCTCTTTTAGCTCCGCCAAATACAAGTATATCCCTACTGCCTTGCGCAGTATTTGCTGAGTCTATAAATGAAGGATTATTATGGTCTGTAATAACTCCAGTAGAGGCAACATAACTCACATCTGTAGAATCTAAAATTGCTACTATGTCTTTATCTCCGTAATTATAGGCTTTGTTACCTCCAAGTTTAATACTTGCACCTTGGTCTACTAATCCTTCAATAGGGCCTTCGGATAATGCGTCATAAATTACAGCAGTTTGATGATAAGTTAAAGCTCTACTGTCTCCAGACGTACTGGTAGTTACAGAAGAAGTCGAACTTCTTTCTTCGTTTTGTCTTTCGTTTTCTACTGCTTTCTGCACTGCAGCACTCATATCTGATAACCAACCCATTATACGTTCCAGTTATATTCAAAGCCGGTCTTACTATAACCACTTGCGCTTTGTACTCTTGTTTTTGTAAATCCGAAGTTTGTTACAACTCCACCTGCTTCTACTCGTCCATATGCCATAGGTACTGGCACTCCTGTTTTTGTTGTGTTTACTGGACCGTTAAATAAAGATGATTTTTCGGGTTGGTCACTTCCATCTGCATCTGGCATTATCAGTTCAATAATACCTTGTAGTGCCAA